>OIZL01001391.1_pt1 | contig 13155 bp, 11 predicted proteins | sample 1588541 | NCBI WGS metagenome assembly OIZL01 (sample SAMN03283285) | human gut metagenome | biome: human-associated habitat; material: feces | host: Homo sapiens | place: Peru | collected 2012 | reverse complement strand
AATATCATATTTTTCTTCATCTAAATTGTGCATAGCTTGAACAGCAGAAATAATACTTACTTCATGTTCTACTGATTCTCCACCATACATAACACCTATTTTAATCATTTTGTTCCTCCTAAGAAATTTTCTATTATTTTATTTACTTGATTTATGTTTTCCAAATAAGCATAATGGGTACCAGGTAAAATTATTACTCCTGCATCTTTGATTAGTTTTTCTAATTCATATGCATTACTTTTATCTACGGTTGTATCATTTTCTCCCCATATTATTAATGTTGGACATTTAATTTTTTTAACTTCTTCTGTTATATCATTATTAACGTGAGCAGTTAAAATATCTCGCATTTTAGCGCTCGCATTTTTATAGTCAGTTGATCCCATATGTTTTTTAGCAAACTCAATTAATTTTTTACTTGGTATAATTTTTTTCATTGCTTTTAACATTTTTACTTTGAAAGTTATTTCGGTGATTTCTTTTTTGTAGGGACTTCCAAAGAGAATTAATTTTTCAGTATTGTATTTACTTGCATAGATGAGCCCTATTTTTCCTCCAAATGAATGACCTATAATAGAACATTTTTCATAACCCAGTTTATTAACAAATTTGTTAATAAAGTCAGCATAGTCTTCAATACTCCATACATTATCTGGTTCATCACTTTCTCCAAAGCCTGGTAAATCCAGTATTAAAACTTTTTTATTTTTTAATCCTTTTACTAATGGTTCCATCATTTGAATATTCTGACCCCATCCATGTAAAAGCACTACTAAATCACCTTCACCAATTATTTTATAATTAATTTTCATATTTCACCTTAATAACCATTATTCCATCTCCTTTTGAATATATTTTGTTTTCATATTCTGTTTGAGAATTGATGTAATCTATAAATTCTAATATTTTTCTTTTGATGCCTCTTACATTTCTTGATAATTTACTATCATCTTCATGTATAACTCCATGAAAGTAGATGTTGTCTACGATTATAGAGCCATTTTTATTTAACAGGCATTTATATTTTTCAAAAAACCTAATGTTTTGACTTTTGGCTGCATCTATAAATATTAAATCATATTTATCATTGAGTTCTATTTCTAATGCATCACCTTTTATACATTTTATTTGATTGTTTAAATTCATTTTTGTTATATTTGCAATTGCTTCTTTATATCTTACTTCGTCTCTTTCAATTGTTGTTATATTTATATTTTTGTTTATTAATGCCATTTTTATACTTGAATATCCTACTGCAGTTCCTATTTCTAATATTTGTTTGACATTATTATTTTTTATATAGTTTGTTAAAAATTCTATTCCTTCATCTTGCATGATAGGAATTTTGTCTATTATTGCCTTGTTTTTTATTTCTTCAAGCACTTACCTCACACCACAATCCTTGATTCATTAATTTTTTAATTGTACTTTCGAATTCTGTATAATTGTTCATAAAATATGTTTTACCATTACAATCAGCTACAAAATATAAATATGATGATTTTTCATAATCAATTGCACCTATTATACTGTCTAATCCTGGATTACTTATTGGTCCAACTGGTAATCCCATTTTACTTGTACATCTTGTATTATATGGGTTTGAACAGTTTGCGAATTGCTCAAGTGTTAAACCATTTTTAATGTCATCTAGTTTATATGCATAGTATGCTGTCATATCACTTCCTAGAGATATATTATTTTTTATTCTGTTTACAAATACACCTACTACTTTTTTTCTATCACTTCCAGGCAATGATTCTACTTCTGCTATTGATGCTAATGTAACTATTTCATTTAATTTAAATTCATTTTCATTTATTTTATCTTGATATGGTTTTAATTTTTCACCAAATTCATTTAATAATGTTCTTATGATTGTTTCAGTAGTTACATCTTTATTTAAAAATTCGTAAGTATCTGGAAATAAATATCCTTCTAATGGATAATATATATCTTTATTCTTAATATCATCCGTTAAAAACCAATACTTGTTAATTAATGTATCAATATAAGTAGAATCACTAATTAATTTTAAGATTTCACTTTCAGTTATATTGGTTTTACTAGTTATATCTTTAATTATTCCCCTTATATTTTCTCCTTCTTTAAATGTAATTGTAACACCACTTTTTTTATATACTTCCCCACTTAATAATTTAACAATATCAGGTGTACTATACGTTTTATCTATAATATATATACCTGCTTTATAAGTATTAACCTTATTTAATTTAACATAAATTTTATATGCTAAAGTACTCCTAATAATATTTTCTTTTTTTAACTTTGCTCCAACTAAATACACACTAGAGCCCTCATCTACGGTAAACTCAATTACTTTACTATCTTTATTAGGTGATGACAAAAGATAATTATAAGTCATAAATAATCCAGTAACTAAAAATATAATTACTATCAAAAACATAATTATTTTAACTTTCTTTTTTAACTTTCTTCTTTTTTTAGGTCTTTTATCAAAATCAAGAGTTTCTATTTCTTCCATAATAATACCTTTACCCTTTTATAGTTTTTTCTTTTATATAATCTATTATATCATCTTTTTTAGAATTAAGCGTACCTCCACCTTGTGCGAATGTCTTACTTCCACCACCATTACCTAAAGCCATATTAGATACATATTTAATTATAGTTCCTGCATCTATTTTATCTTTTAATTCATCTTTTACCTTCATAATAAAGTTAATAGACTCATTTTTTTCATTTAAAATAAATACAATTCCATTACTTATTTTATCAACAATTAAACCAACTAATGCCTTAAGTGAATTTATATCATAATCTTTAAATTCTAATATAACAACATCACCATAAATTCCTTTTATTTTTTTATCTATATAATTATTTACGTTTTTAAGTAATTTATTAGTTAATTCTTCTTTATAAGTTTTTTCTAATTTAGCTACTGTTTTTCTTAAAGTTTCTACTTCTTTTTTATTTTCTAATATATCTTTATAACATTTAGGTCTTTGGTTAGAAATATTATAGTTAAATTCTAAAGCAATATCTTCTTTTTCAGCTTCTTTTAATATACCTTTAGCTTTACTTAATAACTCTATCATTTCATCATTATAAGGTTTTATCATAGAAAATATTTCTATTTCTAAATTAGCATCACATACAGCTTCTATTCTATAAACATTAAGTCCTTTTGATTCTATTTGTTTAATAGCAAAAGATTTAATATCTTTAGTATTATTAACGTGAGTACCACCACATAACTCTAAAGAATCTCCAAAGTTAACTACCCTAACTAAGTCTTTATACTTATCATCAAATAAAGCCATTGCATTCATCTTTTTAGCCTTATCTAAAGTAGTTATGGTAGTTTTATTAGGTAATGCTTCCTTAATCATATTATTAACTTCTTCTTCTACTTTTATAACCTCTTCATCTGTTATTTTACCAGTATAATTAAAATCAAATCTAAGTGTTTCATTATCAACATAACTACCAGCTTGATGCACACTATCTCCTAACACTTTTCTTAGTGCGCACTGAAGTAAATGTGTTGCACTATGATTTTGACAAGTAGATTTTCTATATTCTTTATCTACACTAAGTGTAACTATATCATTAAGCTTTATACTACCAGATAAAATCCTTATAATATGCATTGTCTGACCATTAGGAGCTTTTATACAACTAGTTACTTCTGCTTTTAAATGTTCATTTGTAATATAACCTATATCACCTTTTTGACCACCCATAGTAGCATAAAATGGTGTTTTATCACATATTACTATACCATCACTATAAATATCTGTAATATTTCCATTTAAATCACCTACAAATATAACTTTACCAGTATCTTCATAATTTTCATAACCAGTAAAAAGACTTTCTTCTTTAAAATTAGAAACATCTCCAAGTACCTTTAATTCATCTATCTTTTTAACATTTTTTCTAGCTAAATCTTTTTGCTTTTTCATATACTTATCAAATTCTTCTTCATTAGCATCTATATTTTTTTCTTTTAATATTTCTTTTGTAAGTTCAAATGGAAATCCATAAGTATCATATAACTTAAAGCATAATGATGCATCTAACTTATTACTATCTTTAACTTCTTCCTTAATCATTTTATCTAATTCTTTTAATCCTTTTGACAAAGTCTTTAAAAAATTATTAGTTTCTTTTTCAATCTCATTTAATATAAAATCTTCTTCTTTTAAAAGATTTGGATAACTTTCATCATACACTTTTTCTATAAAATATTTAGCTATATCAAGTATTATAGCAGGCTCTAAGTTAAGTTTTTTTACATGCCTTATACATCTTCTAATAAGTCTTCTTAAGATATATCCTGCTCCAACGTTAGATGGTGTCAAATGCTTTGAATCTCCTAAAAGCATTGTAGATGTTCTAGTATGATCTAAAATAATTCTAATTGATTTATCTATATCAGAATTAGTATTATATTTAACAGACAATTTTTCTTCTAAAATATTCATAGCACCAGTATATAAATCTGTTTTATAAATATCTCCATCACTAGTATTTAAAAAAGCAAGAATTCTCTCAAAACCCCAACCAGTATCAACGTTTTTATTTTTTAATGGAATGTATTTATCTTTATCTACTTTTTCATATTCCATAAATACATCGTTACCAATTTCAATAAAATGTCCACAATCACAAGAAGGATTACATTCTAAAGAACAAGGAGGTTTATCTGTTATATAAAAATATTCACTATCTGGTCCACATGGTCCTGACTCTATTTCCCACCAGTTATCACTTTTAGGTAAGAAGTAAATATTTTCTTTTTTAAATCCAAGTTTTTCTTTAATAAAAGCAGATTCTGTATCTCTTGGAGCATTACTATCACCTATAAAGCAAGTAGTAGCAAGTCTATTTCTTGGTATTTCAAATACTTTAGTAAATAAATCATAACTCCATTTACATCTTTCTTCTTTAAAGTAATCGCCTAAACTCCAACTACCCATCATTTCAAAAAACGTTGCATGAGTTTTATCTCCAACAGAATCTATATCATTAGTTCTAATACATCCTTGAACATTGCATAATCTTTTACCCAAAGGATGAGCTTTACCTAATAAATATGGCATTAAAGGCTGCATTCCAGCTACATTAAATAAAACACCTGTTGTACCATCTCCAATTAAAGAAACTGCTCCTACATCTTTATGTCCTCTTTCTTCATAAAATTTTATCCATTCCCCTCTAAGCTCTTTACTACTTAACTTTCTCACCTATAACACCTCACTAATAATCTTTTTAACTTTTTCATTTAATTCCTCTATTGTACCACTATTTTCTATAATATAATCATAATCGTTATAATTATCTAAAGCAGTCTCTGTTATATGTTTTCTTTCATCTTTAGTTAAATTATTCTCAAAACTAGGTCTTTCAATTCTAATTTTATATACATTATCAAAATTCTTATTTACCATATCAAGTTCTAATGGTAATCTTGCATCACTAATTGTTATAACATCACAGTAATACGAATATACCTTAATATCTTCTATAATTCTATTTATAAAAAACATATTATCTATTTTATTTCTAATTATATTAGTACCAAGTTCTTGAAGTAATGCTCTTGGTTTAGTATCTTCAGATCCATCCCAAGAAGATAATACTTTAGCATACATCTTAATATAGGATGAAAACTGTAAATTAATACTATTTAATTCTTTTAATTTAATATTATTATTAATAAGTTCACAAGTAGTATCTTTACCTGAATTAGCCCTTCCAGATACTATAAATATAATTGGTTTTCTTAAACGTGCTTCCATAAATTTTTTTCCTTTCTTAAATTAAAATGATACCAAGGCCATTTCAAGGAACGAAAAAGCCGTGGTACCATCCTTATTTTTTACTTAATTTTAGATAACGGCTATTAACCGGTAGCTATTAACTACATTTAGAAAAGAGCTTCAATAATAATTCCTTATTAGCTTACACCATGCACTAACTCTCTTTAAAGTTCTTATTATTTACTAGTTTTTCTTCACAAATTTAAATATATTAATATTATAGCATGGATTCAAATAAAATCAACTACATATAGCATGCTTATATTCTATTGTCCAACCTGCATTATTTTTATTAGGACTATTAGGTAAAACTAGTTTGTTTCTAAAATAATTACCTATTCCTGTTAAATTATTTCTATCATTTCTTTTTGGTCTTACTGCAAAACAATAATACATTTGTTTTGCACCAGATTTCATCTCTATACTTTCAGTTTTAGAGTTTGAGACTTTAACACTACTATACTTTAACATATCAGAAATTGTACATTCTTTTTCTGCATCTTCTGCCTCGCCATATTTATTAGTAGAATCACTAGTGTCTTTTTTATTCCAAACAACATATTCATAATTATTAGATACAATACCACCAGGATTATATGGGGTAGAAAGCTTAAGTGTAAAATTACAACCTTTTTTACCTTGTTCTACTTTAACTTTATCCTTATTACATATTAAAGTATCTTTAGTATTTGTTTTATTTCCAGCTATATCATATGTTTCAGCCACGGCTATAGTACTTCCTGTATTAGTCAAAGCAGTTATATTACCACCATTATAAGTGACAAAATTCTTGTTACCTATTTTATATTTTGTTTCTCTAATACCAGACATAGTATCTTCTTTATTTAAAGAAAATGTTCTATTTTCATTTGTAGCGCCTTGCTTTGATATTGCTAAACTAGGACTTGTAGTATCAAGTTTATAACTATCTTCTTTTGTAACTTCTGCCCCACTTTCATTAACAACCTTAAAATAAAGTGTTGTACCAGAAGTATCTTCTGTTCTTTGAAATGTTAAAGTATCACTAGAATCAGATGCAATCATGTTAGTATAACTAGAATCAGAATAGGCAGAGACACTTTTTATTTTACTACCTCCATTTTCTATTCCCTTAACAGTATAATAAATAGTATTATTATACCAATCATCTTTTGGCTCTAGTTTTCCAACATAACTACTAGTTTTAGTTATTTCAATTTTTGGTTTATTTTGTTTACTCTCAGTTACAATAGTAGTAATAGTCTCACATTTATTTTTAGTATCATCAAATTTATACGTATACTTATTTTGACTTTCTCTTGTTACTATAACATTACTACATTTATGTAGTTTTTTACCAGTTACAGGATTAGTTAAGGTATTTAAGTAATCACCTTCTACTAACTCTCCAACAGATATAGACTTAGAACTTCCATTAGGATTTAAATCTTCAAACAAATATCCATTAGTTTCAACATACTGTTTAGCTGCAATTTCTACTTGATTTTTTACCTTTTCATAAGATTCTTTTTTCTTATCTTTACTAATTTTATTCAAACTAATAATTACTAATACTAATATAGATGAAATGATAGCTATTACAATTAATACTTCAATTAAAGTAAAAGCTTTATTATTCTTTTTCACTGTTTATAACACCTCCAGCATACACCAAATTTAATATAACAAACTCTAAATTAAGTAACTAATCATTGTATTTTGCATCACAAGCAGCATTACATGCGTTTCTTATATTTTCACTTGTAACACCACCGTTAACTTTTCCAGTATCATAATTTCCACCATTATGATACCAAGTACCACTACTATCCGGAGAAAAAGCATTATATCCATTACTTGGAACAGATCCAGAATACCATTTATATCCATGGAACGGATTTCCAACAGTTGTTGCAGAATTAGAATCACATACATAATCTACATAATCATTTCTTCTATTATTACATGAATTTTTACCATCTTGTGAATTCTTATAATAAACTACAGAAACGTTAGTATATCCTCTCATAAAGCTTGAATTTTGTCCATGAGTCTTTTGTGTTATGTCAGTTGAAGAGTTATATCCACAATTATAACTATGAACATTATCTACATAACAAGAACATTGATATTCTAAAAAATCATATACAACATAAGGAGTTCTACTACTGCAATTTGCTGCTTTATACTTAAAATTAAAAATCTTAGCAACCGTACTATCTGTATAACCTGTGGGATTCTTCAAACTTTTAGAATCACAATATTGATAAGCTTTTCTATTTGATTTTCCAATATTTCCTGCGAGATCCTTTACAAATAAATACTGTGTATCTGCATTTTTCTTTGCATTAATTTTAAATGAACCATCTATTTTTTGATTGCTAACAGAGGTCCAAGACAAGTTATCAGTCGAATCCGATGTTGATAAGGCATAAGCTGCGATTTTTAAATTATCATTAGCATTATAATTAAATGTTTCACTATTAGATGCTCTATTTAATGTAACTATTGGAGCATTGGTATCTATATTTACATATATTGTTTTTGTTGCACAATTTCCCGCTATATCACAAACCTTGTATGATTCTTTTCTCATTCCATTAGCTTGTAACCCACCATTTCTATACGTCACAGTTGAACCAGAACATGACCAATTTTTGCCATCATTACAATCCTTTTGTTTATAACTACTGTTGGTAAAATTACCATATTCATCAGTTTTACCATTATCATTCCACTCAACATAAAAAGTTCCTGTATTGCCATTATTATCTTCTACATTTCCAATCCCACTTAAACTATCACTTGCTGTAACACTAAAATCTGCAAATTTATTAGACCATATTTCAGTTTTTTCATCATAAAATTCTGCATACTCATTATTTGTTTTTGTGTATGTTATCGTTGGTTTAGTTTTATCTAGATTATATGTTAATGGAGGAAGATCATATGGACAATCGCCGTTATGGGCAGTCACTTTTATTACATTTCCTTTTCCTTCTTTATCTATAACAAATTTATTTTTATTATCGAGATCTGGGGAAATTACTTTATCATTAACTTTTACTTCAAATTTCGCCTTTTCAGATATATCTTTAGTATTTTGATTTAAAGAAAAAGTATATATTATGTTGCTATTATACCACTCTTTGTTATCTGATTTCGTAGACGCTATTTCTGATGTTATAAGAGCAGTAGGACACCCTGGTTTATCTGGAGCAACTTCAACAGTAGAACTAGAATCTGAAGTACAAACGTCTGTTTTATTTTCTGCAAAATCATATGTAAACTTATTTTTATTGGTCTTTTTTACTATGACTTTATCACATTTATTATATTTTTTACCAGTTACTGGGTTTGTTAAAACATTTAAATAATCATTTGAAATTAAATCTTTTATAAAAACAGTATCAGAATCACCAGTTACATTTAATCCTTCAAACAAATACTCATTAGCTTCAACATACTGTTTAGCAGCTAATTCTATTTGATCTTCTACTTTTTTCTCAGCTTCTTTCTTTTTTGCTTTACTAATTTTATTTAAACTAGCAATTGCAAGCACTAGTATAGAACCCATAATAGCTATTACTACTAATAATTCTATTAATGTAAATCCTTTTTTCTTATTCACTTTAATCACCTCTACTATTTAAATTAATTATATAATAAAAAAAAATTATAGTAAATATAAAACTATTTTTTTACTATAACTTTTTCTTTATCTTGAATTATAACTAACTTATTCCATGTACCAATATTTGATTTATTACTAGTTAGTTCACTATCTAATATTTTTTTTGCATCATTATATTTAATATGATCTTTTTTTATTAGTAATTTATATTTCTTTGTATCAAAATCTTTACTATAGTAAGTAATACCACTATTTAATTCTTCATAGCTTAAGTTAATTATTTCATTATTAATTACATCTTTAAATAATATAATATCATTTTTATTTTTTATATAACCTAAAGTAAATGATATTTTATTATTTAATTCATCATACATTAATAACATTTGAAGTTTTTTTCCATCTGGATCAACCAATTTTATATCTTTATTAAATATACTTGATATAGGTTTTTCCATATCATCTTTGTATTTGTAACAGACTTCATTTCCAACAGCAAATATTATTGTACTTGCAAGTAATATACAAGTTGTTTTTTTTATTTTATTCATTTTAATATTAGCCTTTCTTTTTTGCATAGTTATTATAGTCTAATATTATTATAAAGTAAAGAAAAAATGACAAACTTTATTTTGTAAGTCTGTCATAAGTTACATATAAGTAACTATTTATCCATCATATTTTCTAGTTTGTTACTTGCTTTTTTCTTTACTTTATCTATAGTTTGTTTAATTCCTCCATTAGAAGAACATTCGTTATAACAATAAAATGCACCTGATCCTACTGCAACTCCAAGTAACATCCAACCAAGATTATTTAATCCTTTCATAAGTCAATTCCTTTCTATAAAATATGATTTAGCACCTTAGTGCCACTTATATTATGTACATTATATTTAATTTATATACTATTAATATTTTCAAGTAATTTATTTTTTAATAAAGTATTTCTTTCTCTTATACCATTATTATGTATAGCATTGGCAAATGTATAAGGATCACCAACTAACATTAAAGATTTTTTAGCTCTTGTTATACCTGTATATATTATTTTTTTATAAAGCATCATTTTATAAGTTTTAGTAATAGGCATTATAACTATTTCAAACTCACTTCCTTGTGATTTATGTACACTAATTGCATATCCTAATTTTATTGCTTTATAATCTTTTTTATTATATTTAACCATATTACCATCATAATTAACTGTTATCTCATAACCATCTATTTTATCTATAAAACCTATATCACCATTAAATACATTATCATCTGGCATATTTTCTAGTTGAAGAACTTTATCTCCTTGTCTATATATAGTATCTATATCATATACTTCTTTTTTATCAGCACTTGGTGGATTAAATATATTTTGTAATTTTTTATTCAAATTATCTATTCCATTTACTCCTTTATAAACTGGTGCTAATACTTGTATATTTTTTAAATCATAACCTTTTTCTTTTGCTATTAGAGCTAATTTACATGTAACAGATAATATATCTTCATCACTACATTTAATAAAATTATAATCATCTTTTTTCTCTAAAAAACTTTCTTGTAATTCTCCGTTGTTTACTTCATATGCAAGATGAGTTATATATGAATTTCTACCTTGTCTATATATATCTTTTAAGAATATAGTATTAACCATATCTGTTTCTATTAAGTCTTTTAATATTTTACCTGGTCCTACACTTTCTAATTGGTTATAGTCTCCAATAAATACCAATTTAACATTACTTTTCATAGCTTTTAAAAAGTTTGCTAATAAGTCTATATCTATCATACTAGTTTCATCTAATATAACAAATGCAGCATTAGATTTATTTCTTTCGTTAAGACCAAATTCATTTGTCTCTTTATTCCATTTTAAATATCTATGTATAGTAGATGCTCTATACTTACAAGCTTCACTCATTCTTTTAGCAGCTCTTCCAGTAGGTGCAAGTAACACTAACTTTTCTTCTAAACTATCCATGGATAATCCTGATACCATTTTATATAGTTGCACTATTCCTTTTATAATAGTTGTTTTACCAGTTCCTGGACCTCCTGTTATTATAGAAAAGTTTTTTGTTAATGCTTGTCTTATAGCTTTTTTTTGTTCTTCATTATAAGTAATATCAAAAAATCCTTCTAAACTTTCTATTTTTCTATCTATATCTTTTATACTAGTATCAGAAAGGTTTGCTAAATCATATATTCTAGAAGATACATACATTTCAGCTTTATAGTATGAAGATAATATATATTTATCATCTTCTATTATTATTTTACCTAAACTATTTAATTCTATTAAATAATATTTAAGTGTTTCAAGTGATATATCTTCTTCATATGTTTGTCTAATTAAATTATATAAATTATCTTCTAAAATATAAGTATCTCCGGTATTAAAGCAATAATTTTTAATAGCATTAACTATTAGTGCTAAAACTCTTCTTTCATCATTTATACTAACGTTTGTCTTATTTCTTAAAGAATCTATTTTATTAAAAGTAATACCATCTATAGTATCTATTAATTCATATGGATTATTTTCTATTACTCTTATAGTATCTTCTAAGTAATGATTATAAATTTTAAGTGAATCTTTCATACTAAAACCAAAATTAGTTAAATAAACTATCATTTCAAAACTTTCATTATATTTAACTAAGCTAGTATGTATATCCATAGCTTTTTTTTCTGTCATTTTATCTACTTTTAAAAGACATTCATAGTTATCACTAATTTTCTTTAAACAATCTTCTCCTAAAGTATCAACTATTTTTTTAGCTGTTTTTTCTCCAATACCTGTAAATATATCACTAGATAAAAAAATAATTAATCCATCTTTATCTTCAGGCATTATTTTTTCATATTTATCTACTTTAAATTGTAGTCCGTATTTATTATTATCTACAATATTACCATATAATATGTAATCTTCATCTATATTTAAAGAAGCAAAAAGTCCTGTAAATGTAAATTGTTTATCTTTAAAATCTTCTAAATCTAAATCGTTAGTATCTTTTATCTTAATAAGTCCTACTGTATAACCATCATTAGATGAATATATACATCTTTTATAAGTACCTTTTATATACGTATCCATTATATACTCACCTTTCTTAAATATTTTATCAAAAAAAGTCTTTTTTTTAAAGACCTTTATAAAGCATCAATTTCATCTTTAGATAAACCAGTAATATCTATGATGTCTTCTATAGAAATATTTTTTAATTTCATTTTTTTTGCATTTTCTTTCTTTTCTTCTTCAACATCTTCAACCACATGCTCATTTAAAAGATCTAACTCATGCATCTTTTCAATCTGTTCATGCTGCTTACCCGTCTTCTGTTTACGAAGCACAGTTAAAATTTCTTTAGCCTGCGCCTTTTTCTTTTCAAGCATCTCTAATATCACTTTGTTTTTTATCATAAGATTCCTCCACTAAATTCCAAATTATCCATACTCTTTAGACTGTCTAACCAATCTTCTATTTCCATCTGCCCTGCTATATTGTCGCTTTCCATCCACCATTCAAACACTTCTAAACCATTTTTCCAGCGAGGTGGCGTTTTTCCTGTTGCCGGGCTCCATGCGTTACGCAGTTCAATTAACATTCTGTCGAAGGCTCTTATATATGCGTCCCGGTACTTTGGAAATACACTAAATTCAAAATATCTTTTTTTATCTGCCATAGGACAGCCAATACAGCCTACGCGGTCGAACCCGCAGTAATAAA
>OIZL01001390.1_pt1 | contig 13159 bp, 7 predicted proteins | sample 1588541 | NCBI WGS metagenome assembly OIZL01 (sample SAMN03283285) | human gut metagenome | biome: human-associated habitat; material: feces | host: Homo sapiens | place: Peru | collected 2012 | reverse complement strand
ACACACAAGCTGCTGTCATCATCCATCTTAATGGCGCAACAGTGGAAGTTTCTGAAGGTACAAGCCAACAGACAATTCAGGCAGTGCTGCTTGCACTGCAAAACGTATGTTAGGCGACATCACAGTCTGCGAGAACATCTATATCGCATGTGGTTATACCGATATGCGTAAATCTATTGATGGACTTGCGGCTGTCGTGCAACAACAGTTTCATCTGGATCCATTCTCGAAGTCACTCTTTTTATTTTGTGGCAGGCATCGTAACAAGATAAAAGCTCTTTTCTGGGAAGGTGACGGTTTTGTCCTTCTATATAAACGACTGGAAAACGGTTCCTTTCTGTGGCCTCGTAATGAAACAGAACTAAAGCCTATCTCATGGCAACAGTTTCGGTGGCTCATGGAAGGATTGCGGATCGAACAGAGACAGTCCATAAAGTCTGCCAGAACAGGCGATTTTTGTTGAGCAAAAGCTCGTGAAACCGTTGGTTTTACTGGCTTTTTTGAACTTTTTATGGTATAATAAAAGCATTAAAAAGCAAAGGAATCAGACCAGTTATGAATGAAAAAGATGCCTATATAGAGCACCTTGAAAACACCATAAAAGATTTGCAGGATCAGGTAAGCAACCTTACTGAGATGATTCTTTTGCTGCGTAAAGAAAAGTTCGGTCCTAAAAGTGAAAAGACGCCACAAGTAGATGGGCAGCTGTCTTTGTTCAATGAAGCAGAAATCTCGGCTGATTCAAATATCAAAGAACCGCTTGTCAAGCGAAAAGAGCGTTTCTATCAGAAAAATCCCAAAACATCTCGTGAAAAACTATTAAAAGACCTTCCTGTGGAGGAAGTACCATGCATGGTTCATCCTGAAGAAATGACCTGCGATCGCTGTGGCGCTCCTCTTAAAGAGATTGGTTATATCAAAGTGCGCGATGAGTTAGAGTATATCCCGGCTAAAATAAAGATCATCCGATATATGCAGCAGGCATGCGAATGTCCTGCCTGTAAGCATAAGGGTATTCCTTTTATCCGTAAAGCAAACACTCCTAAATCTGTCTTAAATCACTCACTTGCTTCACCCAGCTCCGTCGCCCGTGTTATGTACCATAAGTATGTAAATGGGATCCCTCTTTACCGGCAGGAAAAAGACTGGGAACAGGCTGGCGTTGAATTAAGCCGTGCTACCATGGCGAACTGGATCATCCGCAGCAGCGAGAATCACCTGATTCCCGTAGTGGATCATCTTCGGAAAAAGTTACTGAAAAGAGACATCATCCACTGCGATGAAACACCTGTGCAAGTCTTAAAGGAGAATGGCAAAAAGCCACAGACAAAATCTTATATGTGGCTGTACCGCAGTGGAAATGACGGAAGACATCCGATCATTCTCTATGATTATCAGCCCTCCCGGAGTGGCGATCACGCAGCCAGCTACCTAAAAGATTTCAGAGGCTATGTCCATTCGGATGGATACGCTGGTTACAATAAATTAACTGGTGTCACAAGAGTTGGCTGCTGGGCACATCTCAGACGCAAGTTTGTGGAAGCGGTTCCCATAAAGAAAGCACCCGATGGACTTCCGACCAGTGCTGAAACAGGCCGTCAGTATTGCGACAGGTTGTTTGCTATTGAAGCCACCCTGAAAGACCTGAAACCAGAAGAACGGTTCCGTAAGCGTCTTGAACTGGAAAAACCAGTTCTTGAGGCTTTTTGGTGCTGGCTTGATTCCATAAATGCGTTAAAAGGTTCTGCCCTTGGCAAGGCAGTCACCTACGCGCAGAATCAAAAGCCATATATGGAAAACTATCTTCTGGATGGAAGATGCTCATTATCAAACAATGCTGCGGAAAATGCGATACGTCCCTTTACGATCGGGCGAAAGAACTGGCTTTTTGCGGACACTCCCAAAGGGGCTTCTTCATCCGCTGCCGTATACAGTCTAGTGGAGACTGCTAAAGCAAACAATCTTAATGTATTTGCATATCTGGAGTATCTGCTTACCTATATGCCAGGATCAAACTGGCGTCAATATCCAGAAGAGTTGGACGATTTAATGCCATGGTCGCCACAAGTACAGGCACAGTGTAAATAAGAATCCTAACGGAGGATGGTGTTGTGAGCCATCCTCTTATTTTGTCTAGGCATCATCTTATTAAGCGCTTACTCTCAGTCTTGACAGCGAAGGTTATGGGCGTATCGAAAAAATATCTTTCGAGGCATACAACGAGAGCACCTGCCTGATTGAAGCAATAGAACGATTCAGAGAGCGTACCGGTTATTATCCGGAACGAGTTCTGGCAGATCAGATATACCGGACCAGGGAAAACAGGAGCTATTGCAAGGAACATGGGATCCGATTATCAGGTCCAAAGCTTGGCAGGCCAAGCGCTACAGCAAAAGTTGATAAAAAACAGGAGTATCAGGATAATACCGATAGAATCGAAGTGGAGCGCACCTTCAGCCTGAGCAAACGCTGTTATGGTATGAGCTGCATTACCACAAAACTGGAAGGAACGCAGTTGACTTCTATCGCATTATCTGTATTCGTGACGAATCTGTTCAGGATTCAGAGGCGAATACTTTACGCTCTTTTGCGTCTGTTCCGCTTCTGGCATGACTGGAACAGATGTAAGAGCTGGAAGTTGCAGATATCTGCTTAATCAGCAGACACTATATAAGAAAGCTTTGAATGCTGACATTTCCTGATGATGCTTGTCGATCGGTTCGTACATTGTTTTAGTCCCTCGTATGCTCAAAATCTGTAAAAAACTGCAAGAAAAACGATTTGTTTTCGTCAAAATCCTTGAGACCGTTTCAAGTTTTGTGTAAACGTTAAAAACTGATATAAGATTTGTGAATAGTTTTAAATGGGCAAAGCCGATTTCTCCAGTGTCTGCCCATATCTGCATTATACAGGAGTTTTTAGGCATGTCAATAAGACCTGTCTAAACCAGCTGGTTCCCATTCATGTCGATACCAAGAGTAATGTAGACTGCACGTTTTACAATACGTCCTTCACTGCGGACATAATAGTGGATTGCAGTATGGAGGTTTACACAAACTTTGGAATACTCCCTGCGTATCACAAACCCATTTTGAGTGAAAAATAATAGTATCATTTTAGTATCAAAAAAGGACTCCCATTTCTGGAAGTCCTTAATTTATGCTATATTCTGATTACTCGATGATAGTAGCAACACGACCTGACCCAACAGTACGTCCACCCTCACGGATAGCGAATGTAAGACCCTGCTCCATAGCGATAGGATGGATCAGCTCGATCGTCATCTCTACGTTATCGCCAGGCATGCACATCTCTGTACCTTCCGGTAAGTTACATACACCTGTGATATCTGTTGTTCTGAAGTAGAACTGCGGTCTGTAGTTGTTGAAGAAAGGAGTATGACGTCCACCTTCATCCTTGGTCAGAACGTAAACCTGAGCGGTAAACTTCTTGTGGCATGTTACTGTGCCGGGCTTTGCAAGGACCTGACCTCTTTCGATATCTGTTCTCTGGATACCACGAAGCAGAACACCGATGTTATCACCAGCCTGAGCCTCGTCAAGTAACTTACGGAACATCTCGATACCGGTTACAACGGACTTCTGTGTCTCTTCCTTAACACCAACGATTTCAACTTCGTCGGACATATGAAGAACACCACGCTCTACTCTACCAGTTGCAACAGTACCACGACCTGTGATAGAGAATACGTCCTCTACAGGCATAAGGAAAGGCTTATCTGTGTCACGCTGAGGATCCGGAATATACTCGTCGATTGTGTTCATGAGCTCCATGATCTTGTCGCCCCACTCGCCGTTCGGATCTTCAAGAGCCTTAAGAGCGGAACCCTTGATGATCGGGCAATCTGTGAATCCGTACTCTTCAAGCTGCTCTGTAACTTCCATCTCAACCAGCTCGATCAGCTCCGGATCGTCAACCATATCACACTTGTTCAGGAATACTACGATGTAAGGTACACCTACCTGACGGGACAGAAGGATGTGCTCCTTTGTCTGAGCCATAACACCATCAGTAGCAGCAACTACGAGGATAGCGCCATCCATCTGAGCTGCACCAGTGATCATGTTCTTTACGTAGTCAGCATGTCCAGGGCAGTCAACGTGAGCGTAATGTCTCTTCTCTGTAGAGTACTCAACGTGAGCTGTGGAGATGGTGATACCTCTTTCTCTCTCTTCCGGAGCCTTATCGATGTTCTCGAAATCAGTAGCCTCGTTACCAGCAACTCTTGCAGCCAGAACCTTTGTGATTGCTGCTGTCAGAGTAGTTTTACCATGGTCTACGTGACCAATGGTACCAATATTACAATGCGGTTTGGATCTGTCAAATTTAGCTTTAGCCATTTTCTAAAGTCCTCCTTAAAATAATTGGATAAATTTTGGTTTCTGTTTTAATCAGCTATCTTTGATTATATTAAAGATTGCCAAGTTTTTCAAGCATTATTTAGCTTTTGCTGCCAATACTTTGTCCTGTACATTCTTCGGAACCGGCTCGTACTTCTCAAAGAACATGGAGTAGTTACCACGTCCCTGTGTAGAAGAACGAAGTTCTGTGGAATAACCAAACATCTCAGCAAGCGGAACAAGTGCTCTGACGATTTTACCACCGCCGATGTCATCCATAGACTGGATCTGTCCACGCTTAGAGTTCAAGGATCCGATAACATCACCCATGTACTCTTCCGGCATTGTTACTTCAACCTTCATGATAGGCTCAAGAAGTACCGGGCTTGCCTTCTGCATAGCTTCCTTGAACGCCATGGACCCTGCAATGTGGAATGCCATCTCGGAAGAGTCGACTTCATGGTAGGAACCATCGTATACGTTGGCATGAATACCAAGTACCGGGAATCCGCCGAGGATACCTGCCTTAGCAGCCTCCTGGATACCTTCACCGATTGCCGGGATATATTCCTTCGGGATCGCACCACCGACTACCGTGCTTTCGAATAACAGGGTCGGAGGATCATTGATCAGGACGTTCGCCTTAGGATCAAAGTCAAATTTATCACAGTTAGCTTCCATGGGCTCGAACTTAACTTTACAGTGTCCGTACTGTCCACGACCACCGGACTGTTTTGCGTATTTGTATTCCTGGTCAACCGGCTTTGTGAATGTCTCTTTGTAAGCAACCTGCGGAGCACCTACGTTTGCTTCTACCTTGAATTCGCGAAGCAGACGGTCAACGATGATCTCCAGATGAAGCTCACCCATACCTGCGATGATGGTCTGACCTGTTTCCTGATCTGTATGAGCACGGAAGGTCGGATCTTCTTCTGCAAGTTTTGCAAGTGCTTCACCCATCTTGCCCTGACCAGCTTTGGTCTTAGGCTCGATTGCAAGCTCGATAACCGGTTCAGGGAATTCCATGGACTCTAAGATTACCGGATGCTGCTCGTCACAGATGGTATCACCAGTTGTTGTGAATTTGAAACCAACAGCTGCTGCGATATCACCGGAGTAAACGCGGTCAAGCTCCTGTCTCTTGTTGGCATGCATCTGTAAGATACGTCCAACACGTTCTTTTTTATCTTTGGTTGCATTCAGCACATAAGAACCTGCTGCGATGCTTCCGGAGTAAACACGGAAGAATGCAAGTTTTCCAACGAACGGATCTGCCATGATCTTGAATGCCAGAGCAGAGAACGGTTCATCGTCGGAAGAATGTCTTTCTACTTCATTTCCCTCCAGATCGACACCCTTGATTGGCGGGATATCGATTGGAGACGGCATGTACTCGATGATTGCATCAAGAAGCTTCTGTACACCTTTGTTCTTGTATGCAGAACCACAGCATACCGGAACAGCGGTACACTCGCAAGTTGCCTTACGAAGCGCTTTCTTCATATCCTCTACGGAAGGTTCCTCTCCCTCAAGGTACATCATCATTAAGTCATCGTCTAATTCACATACCTTTTCTACTAATTCGGTATGATACAGTTCAGCCTCATCCTTCATATCTCCAAGGTCGTCTGTAACGGTGATATCATCACCCTTATCATCATTGTAGATATAAGCTTTCATTTCGAAGAGGTCGATGATTCCCTTGAAATCATCTTCCTTACCGATCGGAAGCTGAAGAACGATTGCGTTCTTTCCTAACCTTGTACGGATCTGATCTACAGCTCCGTAGAAGTTTGCACCCAGGATATCCATCTTGTTAATGAATGCCATTCTAGGTACGTTGTAAGTGTCAGCCTGACGCCATACATTTTCTGACTGCGGCTCTACACCACCCTTTGCGCAGAAAACGCCGACAGCGCCATCAAGTACACGAAGGGAACGCTCAACCTCTACTGTAAAGTCAACGTGTCCTGGTGTATCAATGATGTTGATACGATGCTCTAAAGCGCCTGGCTTCGGTTTTGTGAACTCTTCCAGTGTCCAGTGGCATGTTGTAGCGGCTGATGTAATTGTGATACCTCTTTCCTGCTCCTGCTCCATCCAGTCCATGGTAGCAGTACCCTCATGAGTATCACCAATTTTATAGTTAACACCGGTATAGTAAAGAATACGCTCAGTTGTTGTTGTCTTACCAGCATCAATATGAGCCATAATACCAATGTTTCTGGTTCTCTCTAACGGATATTCTCTTCCAGCCAAAGGTTTTTCCTCCTTATATTTGTATCCTATGCTGCCAGATTATTAGAATCTGTAATGTGCGAAAGCTTTGTTTGCTTCTGCCATTTTGTGCATATCTTCTTTTCTTTTAACAGATGCGCCTGTATTGTTGGCTGCATCCATGATTTCATTTGCAAGACGTTCCTGCATTGTCTTCTCGCCTCTCTTGCGGGAGAACATGGTGATCCAACGAAGTGCAAGAGCCTGACGACGATCCGGTCTTACTTCGATCGGCACCTGGTAAGTTGCTCCACCGATACGTCTAGCCTTTACTTCGAGTACAGGCATTACGTTGTTCATAGCTTCTTCGAAAACTTCCAGTGCAGGCTTTCCTGTCTTTTCAGCAACGGAATCAAATGCTCCGTATACGATCTTCTGTGCTACACCTTTCTTACCATCCAGCATGATGTTGTTGATAAGTTTGGTAACCACTTTGTTGTTGTACAACGGATCTGCTAATACATCTCTTTTCTGAATATGTCCTTTACGTGGCACGGTACTTCCCTCCTTAATCATGATTTGTGCCAATGAACAGCTTGCTGTCCATTAGTTTGAAATTTTTCGATTAATTCAACGGTACTCACATGTGTCCTCAAATGTGTTTCGTGCGGAAAATCTATTTCTCCATCAAGGTATGAAATAATTCCAACACTAACCATAAGTTCTGTTTGTGATACTATTGGTTTCTAAACTGCTTATTTAGATGCTTTTGGCTTCTTAGCGCCGTATTTGGAACGAGCCTGACGTCTGTTTGCTACGCCTGCTGTATCCAAAACACCTCTGATGATGTGGTATCTGGTACCTGGTAAATCCTTTACTCTACCACCACGGATCAGAACAACGCTATGCTCCTGTAAATTGTGGCCTTCTCCCGGAATGTAGGATGTTACTTCGATTCCGTTAGAAAGACGAACTCTGGCAATCTTTCTAAGAGCTGAGTTAGGTTTCTTAGGAGTTGCAGTCTTAACTGCGGTACACACACCTCTCTTCTGCGGAGCAGCTACGTCTGTAGGTCTCTTCTTTAAAGAGTTGTATCCTTTCTGAAGTGCCGGTGCTGTAGACTTCTTTGCAGATGTCTGACGTCCTTTTCTTACTAACTGGTTGAATGTTGGCATTATTTTCACCTCCTGAAATTTGTATCATTTAATAACGCGCCTTTGTATGCACGCTAGAATATTATATAAATCTGGGAACTTCTTGTCAATGGCTTTTTGCAAATTTCTCTTTCTTTCCGCCTGCAGCAGACACTTGTCCGTTACAGTCAGTTTTTTTGCGCATCCGATTGCTCCGCCAGAATAGAAAGTAACGCATCCGCCACCTTCGGATCAAACTGCGTTCCTCTTCCACATCTGATCTCCTCTGTCACATGGGACTCATCGAAACTTCCACGGTAGATCCGCTCAAATGACATTGCGTCATACGTATCTGCCACCGCTATGATGCGCGCGGCCTCCGGGATCTCCTCTCTTTTTTTCCCGGAAAGATACCCCTTCCCATCCCATCTTTCATGATGATACAGCGCGCCTTCTTCCAGCCCTTCCATGGTGCTTAAATTTTTTAGGATATCCGCCCCGATCTTTACATGCTGCTTCATGATCCCGTACTCTTTCTCTGTCAGGTTTTTATGCTTATTTAAAATACGATCCGGGATCCCGATCTTTCCGATGTCGTGTAAAAGCGCCTGATAACGGAGTTTTTCAACCTTTTCTTCGCTCCAGCCGAGCTTTTTTGCAATTTTCACAGAAGTATCCGCCACCCGTTCCGAGTGTGCGTTCGTGTAACTGTCCTTTGCCTCTTCCGTCTTGGCGATCGCCGCGATCGCCTCCAAGGTCACCTGCATGACTTTCTGCCGCTCCGCCGCAAGCAGTTCTTCCATTTTGTGACGGTAGCCATAGAGTTCGATCTGTGTGGAGATCTTGCTTCGCATGATATCCGGTTCAAACGGTTTTCTCACATAATCCGCGCATCCAAGCTTAAATCCACGCTCCAGGCTTCCCCGCTTTCCTTCCGCGTCAATAAATACGACCGGGATCTCTGCGGTATCCGCATTTCCGGTGATCGCTTCCGTGATCTGAAAAAAGCCTTCGCCCGGCAGTCTGGTATCGAGCAGGATCAGATCCGGTTTCTGTTCCCGGATCCGCGTAAAAACCTCCCGTGTTTCCGGTTCTGCACGTCTCAGCTCATACGTTTCGCCAAGGATTTCCTCAATCTCTGCGTAATCCGCGGCAGAAGATTCTATTACTAGTATTTTCCGTTTCCACATTTTTATTCCGCTTTTTCCCATATTTTCCCCCGAAAACCAAAGACCCCCCTGAATCTTCTCAGAGAGGTCTTTGGTATATTTTATTCTTCTACCGTTACGGTTTCATTCTCTTCTGCTGTTTCTTCCCCAAAATCATCCATCAGAAAATCATCATCGTCAAATGAGATCTCTTCTTCTTCATTCAGATCAGAATCAAGCTTGATGTCACGATAACACTTCATGCCGGTACCAGCCGGAATCAGCTTACCGATAATAACATTTTCTTTCATACCGATGAGCGGATCGATCTTTCCTTTGATTGCCGCCTCTGTCAGTACCTTCGTTGTTTCCTGGAAGGATGCTGCGGAGAGGAAGGAATTCGTTGCAAGGGAAGCCTTTGTGATACCAAGAAGTACCTGCGTGCCTTCTGCCGGCTGCTTTCCTTCTTCGATCAGCTTCTCATTTACATCGTCGAGCTCTAACGTATCTACCAGAATTCCCGGAAGGAAATCGGAATCTCCGTTGTTTTCGATGCGGATCTTCTGTAACATCTGGCGCACGATAACCTCGATATGTTTATCATTGATCTCAACACCCTGCAGGCGGTATACACGCTGAACTTCGCGGAGCATGTAATCCTGAACTGCGCGGACGCCCTTGATCTTTAAGATGTCATGCGGGTTGACAGAACCTTCGGTCAGTTCGTCACCGGCCTCTAAGACTGCTCCATCCATAACTTTGATTCTGGATCCGTAAGGGATCAGATATGTCTTGGATTCGCCTGTCTCGTTGTTGGTTACGATAATCTCACGTTTCTTCTTTGTATCTTTGATCGTAGCTACGCCACCAAATTCTGTGATAATGGCAAGACCCTTCGGCTTTCTTGCCTCGAAAATTTCCTCGACACGCGGAAGACCCTGTGTGATATCATTTCCGGCAACACCACCGGTATGGAAGGTACGCATGGTAAGCTGTGTACCCGGTTCACCGATTGACTGAGCCGCGATGATACCAATCGCTTCACCAACCTGTACTGCATTTCCGGTTGCCATGTTCGCGCCATAGCATTTCGCGCACACACCCATGTGGGAACGGCAGGTAAGGATTGTACGGATCTTCACTTTTTCGATCGGATTTCCGTTTTCATCCACACCCTTGCTCATGATCTCTGCCGCACGCTTCGGTGTGATCATATGATTTGCCTTTACAAGGACATTTCCATCCTTGTCGCAGATCGTCTCGCATGAGAAACGTCCTGTAATACGATCCTGAAGGCTTTCGATCTCTTCTTTTCCGTCCATGAATGCTTTTACATACATACCCGGAATCTCTTTTCCTGTTCCTGCCTGGCAGTCAGACTCACGCACGATCATGTGCTGTGAAACGTCAACCAGACGTCTGGTCAGGTAACCGGAATCGGCGGTACGAAGTGCGGTATCGGACAAACCTTTACGCGCTCCGTGCGCAGACATGAAATACTCGAGTACGTCAAGACCTTCACGGAAGTTTGACTTGATTGGCAACTCGATCGTACGTCCGGTTGTATCTGCCATAAGTCCACGCATACCGGCAAGCTGTTTGATCTGTTTATCAGAACCACGGGCTCCGGAATCAGCCATCATGAAGATGTTGTTGTATTTGTCCAGTCCGGTCAGAAGCGCTTCGGTAAGCTCATCATCTGTCTCTTTCCATGTTTCTACAACTTCTTTGTAACGCTCTTCTTCGGTGATAAGACCACGTTTGTACTGCTTGGTGATACGGTCTACGGTATCCTGCGCAGCCTGGATCATTTCCGGTTTCTGTGGCGGCACGGTCATATCGGAAATGGATACGGTCATGGCTGCCTGTGTGGAGAATTTATATCCCATTGCCTTGATGTCATCCAGTACTTCCGCGGTTGTTGTAGCGCCGTGGATATTGATAACTTTCTCAAGGATCTGTTTTAAGTGTTTCTTTGCAACGTGGAAATCGATTTCCAGTGCAAATTCGTTTTCTTCTTTGCTTCTGTCTACGAATCCAAGATCCTGCGGAATGATCTCATTGAAAATGAAACGTCCCAGTGTGGATTCGCACATTCCAGTCTTTGTTGTTCCGTCCGGCATTGTCTTTGTCATGCGGACATGGATTCTGGAATGTAAGGTCAGCGCTTTATTTTCATAGGCAAGAATTGCCTCGTTTACGCTCTTGAAATACTTTCCTTCACCGATCGATCCCGGTCTTTCCTGGGTCAGATAGTAAATACCAAGTACCATATCCTGCGAAGGAACGGCTACCGGACCACCATCGGACGGTTTTAACAGGTTGTTCGGAGAGAGCAGCATGAAACGGCACTCTGCCTGTGCTTCCTGGGAAAGCGGAAGATGGACGGCCATCTGGTCACCATCGAAATCGGCGTTGAACGCGGTACACACAAGCGGATGAAGCTTGATCGCCTTACCTTCTACGAGGATCGGCTCGAACGCCTGAATACCAAGTCTGTGCAGTGTCGGAGCACGGTTTAACATAACCGGATGCTCTTTGATGACTTCTTCGAGCACATCCCATACCTCGGTCTGAAGTCTCTCCACCATCTTCTTTGCACTCTTGATGTTGTGCGCGGTTCCGTTTGCAACGAGTTCTTTCATAACAAACGGTTTAAACAGCTCGATCGCCATTTCTTTCGGCAGACCGCACTGATAAATCTTTAACTTCGGCTCTACACAGATAACGGAACGTCCGGAATAGTCAACACGCTTTCCTAAGAGGTTCTGTCTGAAACGTCCGGATTTACCCTTTAACATATCGGATAAGGACTTGAGCGCACGGTTTCCAGGACCTGTAACCGGTCTGCCGCGGCGTCCGTTATCGATCAAAGCGTCAACCGCTTCCTGGAGCATACGTTTCTCATTGCGGACAATGATATCCGGTGCGCCAAGCTCCAAGAGTCTTCTCAGACGGTTATTACGGTTAATGATTCTTCTGTATAAGTCATTTAAGTCACTGGTTGCAAAACGTCCACCATCCAGCTGTACCATCGGACGTAAGTCTGGCGGAATAACCGGGATGACCGTCATGATCATCCATTCCGGCTTGTTTCCGGATTCACGGAACGCTTCTACAACTTCGAGTCTCTTGATGATTCTCGCGCGTTTCTGTCCGGTTGCATCTTTTAACGCAGCCTTTAACTCTGCGGAATCTTTTTCAAGGTCGATCGCCTGTAACAGCTCTAAAATTGCCTCGGCACCCATTCCAACGCGGAAATCGCTGCCGTATTTTTCTCTTGCTTCCTGATATTCGTTCTCAGAAAGTACCTGCTTTACCTGTAAACCGGTGTTTCCTGCATCAAGTACGATGTAGGAAGCAAAGTACAGTACTTTTTCCAGTGTTCTCGGTGACAGGTCAAGGATAAGTCCCATACGGGACGGGATACCCTTGAAATACCAGATATGGGATACCGGAGCCGCAAGCTCGATATGTCCCATACGCTCTCTACGCACGCTGGCTTTGGTGATCTCAACGCCGCATCGGTCGCAGACAACGCCTTTGTAACGGATTTTCTTATATTTACCACAATGACATTCCCAGTCTTTGCTCGGTCCAAAAATCTTTTCGCAGAATAAACCGTCTTTTTCCGGCTTTAAAGTTCTGTAGTTAATCGTCTCAGGCTTCTTTACTTCGCCTCTGGACCATTCTCTGATTTTCTCCGGTGATGCCAAACCAATCTTGATGGCATCAAATGAGATAGACTGCTCTGTCGCATCTTTATTTAATTCTGGCATTTTGACACTCCCTTCACCTTGTTCTCACGCCTTTCGGCTGCACTGTTTATTTATCATCAAGAACGTCGTCTGTAAAGTCGTCGAAATCATCTGCGTCCTCATCGTCCTCAAAATCATCTTCCTCAACATCTACCAGTTCTTCGTTCTCTGCGTCAAATTCCTTCTGGGAGAATCCCATCTTTGCAAAAGAATCACTGTCTTCAAATGCAAAGTCTTTATCGCCGGAAATAATGGAATTCAAATCTGTATTTCCGTACTCGCTGGTCTCCATCAGCTCAACTTCGTTTCTGTCCTCATCTAACAGCTTCACATCCAGACCAAGGGACTGTAACTCTTTTAACAATACCTTGAAGGACTCCGGAATACCCGGCTCAGGAATATTGTCACCTTTGATGATCGCTTCGTATGTCTTCACACGGCCGACAACATCATCGGATTTCACCGTTAAGATCTCCTGTAAGGTATAAGATGCACCGTAAGCTTCCAGCGCCCAAACTTCCATTTCTCCGAAACGCTGTCCA
>OIZL01001389.1_pt1 | contig 13174 bp, 9 predicted proteins | sample 1588541 | NCBI WGS metagenome assembly OIZL01 (sample SAMN03283285) | human gut metagenome | biome: human-associated habitat; material: feces | host: Homo sapiens | place: Peru | collected 2012 | reverse complement strand
CCAGATAGGGCAGCCCGGCGCGCACGTGATCGCAGACCCGGCACATCTTCAGATAATCAAGAGAGGTGTCAAAGGCCGTCACAACGATATCGGGATGCTCTTCCTCAAGCTGGATTCCTTCCTGCATGAATTCTTCCTGTAAGAGCGGATTGCCCAGAAGAAACACCTTCTTCCCAGGAAAATGCTGTTTGAGATACCAGATGGTTGCCTGCCCGGAGGTCACGATCTTATCTTCTGTCACGGACAGTCCCATCCTCTCCAGCTTCTCCACATAGACTGCGGGATTCTTGGAGGAATTGTTGGTCACAAAGACATAGCTGCGGCCGGAAGCCTCAATGGCATGCAGGAAATCCTTCGCGCCGTCAATCCACTGTTCTCCGAGATAGATCGTGCCGTCCATATCGAGCGCAAAGCACGTCACTTTCTCCAGGATCCGTTCTTTATCTGTATTCACTGTCGGGATCATTTTTGTTCCTCTCTTCCTTGTCCTGTCATTTTCTATATGTTACTATTTATAGAGAACTTCTGCAAGAAAAAGCAGACACAGAAAGAAACGAGGACAACCCATGAAAGAACAGCTATATACCATTCCCTTAAACGATGCGGTAAACGCGCTGGACGAATGTCCCTTCTGCTTCATCGAGCGAAATGTGGAGCAGGATCTTCTCGACTTCGTGCTCGGCTCCGGTTCCTCCTACATGGAGAGCGACGTACGGGAACAGACAGACCTTGCCGGCTTCTGCCGCCCGCATTTCAAGAAAATGTTTGACTACGGCAACACGCTCGGCAATGCCTGGATCCTCAAAACCCACTATATGCAGATGCTGAAGGAGATGCACAGCCAGTTTTCCGGCTTCAAACCGGGCAAAACCTCTCTGAAGGACAAGCTGCGCAGGCAGACCTCCGGCTCCAACCCGATCGGCGTCTGGGTGACGGAGAAAAAGGAATCCTGTTACATCTGCAAGCGCTACGCCGAAACCTACGAACGCTATCTGGACACCTTCTTTGTGATGTTCAAACGCGATCCGGAATTTCGCGAAAAGATCAAAAACAGCAAGGGATTCTGCCTCCCACACTTCGGCGATCTGTGCGAGGCGGCCGACACCAGACTCGGCGATAAGGAAAAGCAGGAATTCTACGACATGGTCTTTGCACTGATGGAGAAGAACATGAAGCGTCTCTCCGAGGACGTCTCCTGGCTGGTTGAGAAATTCGATTACCGCAACAAGGACGCCGACTGGAAAAATTCCAGGGACGCCATTCAGCGCGGCATGCAGAAATTAAAGGGCGGCTATCCCGCCGATCCGCCGTACCAGATGAACAAATGATCCACAGACCTGTCGCGGCAGACAAAGGGCACCCGGAAAGTTTTCTCCGGGTGCCCTGCATTTTCGTCTCTATCTCGTCCGTTACAGACAGCTTTCTTCGTCTGCGGCTTTCTGTGCTGTCCGCACATCCTGTTACTCTTCCTTCGACGCTTCGTCCTCGTCGTCAAAGAACTCTTCTACCTTCGTCTCCGTCTTCTCTGCCGCATCCTTGACAGCTCCGACTACCTTTTCCTCCGCCTGCGCCTTGGCTGCGTCGAGTCCTTCCTTGAACTCCTCTGTCTTTGCTTTCTCCAGACCAAGGTCTACGTAGTTGCGATCCTCAGACTTTCCTGTCTCGTCCTCGTCGAGATCCTCATCAAAGTTGTCAAAATCATCATCGTCAAAATCGTCGTCTGTAAAATTCTCTTTTTCCTGCAAATAATAATAAACGCCTGCTGCCACTGCTCCGATGGCTGCTGTTGCCAGTAAAAACTTTCCAAATTTCTTTGCCATTGGGGTTTCTCCTTTCGATACTTGTTCCATTTCTATCTTAATACTATTTTGTGAAAAAAGGAAGTAAAAAATGCAATCTTATCCAATCCTTATTGAATCCCCCCGCCTTTTATGCTATATTTAATTTCGACTCACAAAGTCAATGCAGAAAAAAACATATCTTTCTGCCTGCACCACCAGATAACCGCAGCGTCCCGCCCGGGGATGACGATCAGAATTGAGGAACCTATGAACGAGAAATTTTTTGACCTGAACAAAGAAAAACAGGACCGGATGATCAACGCCGCCCTGAAAATATTTGCATTAAATGGCTACCGGCACGCAAGCACAGACGATATTGTGGCAGAGGCTGGCATCAGCAAAGGACTTCTGTTCCACTATTTCGGGAACAAGATCGGACTGTACACCTTTGTTTACGATTACAGCGTCCGTTATATGAAGCTGGAGCTGACCAGCAGTATTCCCTCCACCGTGACCGATTATTATGAGATCCGCCGCCAGATGGAATTTGCCAAGATCCAGGTCTTAAAGAACTATCCCTATATGCAGCATTTTCTCGACCGCTGCAACGAGGAGAATGTCAGCGAGGCGCTCCTCGCAACCGAGCAGCAGCGAAGCGTGGTGCACGACGTCCTCTGTATGCTGAAAAATCAGGCGGACCGCTCGCTTTTTGCCGCGAGCGTCGATTTCGGGAAGCTGGATTCCATGCTCGATTACACCATATCCGGGTTGATGGATTCGCATTTCCGGGACGGCTCTTTCCAGCCGGAACAGCTCTTTGAAGAGATCGTGTCCTATCTGGATATGCTGAAGAAGATCACCTACCGCTAAAAAGGGGGCTTTCACAGCCACGCTCCGGCAAGCTGTGAAAGCCCCTGTCTGATCTGTTCGATCGTCATCCGTCCAAATCCCAGTATCACCGTCGCCTCCGTGAAAGGATCGGAACCGGGCGCCGTTTTCGTATCCTGCCCCTTCATGCGGAACGCACTCATCGGATACACCTTCACGCCCGCCGCAGCCGCAAGCTCCGTCAGCTCTTCTTCGCTTCTCCCCTTATGATCGGTGAGCAGAATATGCAGTCCTGCATTTTCACCGGACAGTGTGAAATCCTTCTGAAAATCCCGCAGTCCCGCGACGATCGCTTCCTGCTTCATGCGGTACTGCTTTCTCATCTTGTTCAGATAGCGTTCAAAGTGCCCCTCCCTGATAAACTGATCCAGGATCCGCTGATCAATCCGGGACACCGTCGAGGAATAAAAGCTGCACTCCTTACGGTATCTTTCCAGAAGAGAAAAGGGAAGCACCATATAGCTGATACGGATCGCCGGTGCGATGGACTTTGAAAAGGTTCCAATATACACGACCTTTCCTCCGGTGTCCGACGCCTGCAAAGAAGGCAGCGGCTTTCCCTTATAACGGAATTCGCTGTCGTAGTCATCCTCGATCAGATAGCGCTCGTTACGCTCCATCGCCCACTTGAGCAGTTCCATCCGCCGTCCGATCGGCATGGAGATCCCGGTCGGATACTGGTGCGCAGGCATGACATACGCCACGCGCGCATTCGTCTTCCGCAGAGCGTCCACGCACATCCCGTTCTCATCCATCGGGATCAGGGAAACCGGGTAGGCAAACGACCGGAAGATCCGGTAAGCACGCTCATAGGTTGGATTCTCCATCGCGATCGGCACATGCCGCCCCAGTATTTTTTCAAGCAAAAGAAGCAGGAAATCATTCCCTGCTCCTATAATGATCTGTTCCGGCTGGCAGTTGACGCCTCTCGCGCCATGCAGATAACGGCAGATCGTCTCCCGGAGCTCAAAGTCGCCCTGCGCCTCCCCCTGGGAAAACATACTGCTGTTCGCGTCTACCAGAATATTTTTTGTGATCTTTTTCCAGGTGGCATAGGGAAAACAGGACATATCGATCGCCGTCGGAGAAAAGTCAAAACGGATCTGTCCCGCCTCCTGCTCCGGCTCTCTGCCTCCCGGCACCTCTCTGCCGCCTGTCTCGATCGTATACAACCCATCCAGTGCCGCCACAAAATATCCCCGTTTGGGGCGCGCTTCCACATATCCTTCCGCTACAAGCTGCCCGTACGCCATATCGACCGTCGTGCGGGATACCTGCAGATAATCTGACAGAAATCTTGCCGACGGAAGTTTTTCACCGCACAGAAGGCTCCCTGCACGGATCTCCTCCCGGATATGCCCGTAGATCTGCTCGTACAGAGTTTTGTCGCTGTCCGTATGTAACTCGATGTGAATGGGAAGTTCTTTCATGGAGATACCCGCAGCCTACTTTCTGGCTGCATTCTTTTCCTTAATCTTCTTCATCAGCATTTCCTTGACGTCCCTCGCCTTATCCTTCATACGGGGATTGGCGGTCGCTGACATCAGAATACCTGTGATCAGCCGGCTTGCGACATCGTACTGCTCGAAACGCATCGCCGTAACTGCGATCAGATAATCCACGGTCGGCTCGTCCATGCCGCACATAGGGAAATTCTCTGTCTGTCTTGCCACCAGAAATCCTTCCAGTGCATTGCTCAGAAATTCGTTTTCCTCTTCGTCCACCTTTTTCTTCTGCTCTGCGTAATCCGGCAGGCTCTTGTCCAGATGCTCACCCTTGCCACGCAGAAGCCATGCGGTCTTAAGACAGATGTACGCCTTCTCGGAGGACTTTGCTTTCTTGACGATCGCGTTGGCAAGCGCCAGCTTGTATCTCTCCAGCGCCTCGTCGTAAGTGTACACTTCCTTCGTCTCCTTCTGCGGTTTGAAGGAAGCGGAGATCGCGCTCTGGATATTCTTGGCCTGCGGCGAGGTCAGGAACTTGAAGAACCGGCTCAGAGCCGCATATCCACAGGTCGGACACATGATCACATCATACTTGAGCAGATCGATCTGCTCATATCTCGGCCGCAGATCCAGATCGCTTCCCGCCAGCTTTGCCTTACCGATCTTAACCGTTCTGGACTTAAACTCCCTGTCACAGATGGGGCACGTGAAGCTCTTGTCAAACAGGAAATCCTGTTCCTGTACGACCGGCGGTGCCTCCTTGCCGTCCTCTCCCACTTCTGCCTTCTTAGGCTTTTCATACAGATTCATATCTTCCAGACCAGTCAATCCGAACTGATCCAGTCCTGACAACAATCCTGCCATCTCTTAACCTCCCGCTACAAATTCTTATCTTTCCCTTTTATGCACGCAGCCGTGCATCTATCTGATCTCCTGCGCCTGTCACTTTTTCGGCAGCACATAAGAGCTCTTCAGCGATACGATACGGTTAAAGACTAACTCTCCCGGCTTCGTATCCTTGTAGTCCACACAGAAAAAGCCCTGTCTCACAAACTGGAAGCTGTCGTATGCCTTCGCATCCTTCACAGACGGCTCCAGATAACACTCCTTCAAAACCTGCAGAGAATTCGGGTTCAGGTTCAGACTGCCGTCCTCATTATAAACCCCTTTTTCCTCATCGATGATATTCTCGTACAGTCTCACTTCCGCTTTCACGGCGTGCGGTGCGGATACCCAGTGGATCGTTCCCTTGACCTTCCTTCCGTCCGGGCTGTTGCCGCCCTTGGACGCCGGATCGTAGGTACAGTGGATCACCGTCACTCTGCCGTCCGCATCTTTTTCATAGTCCACGCACTTCACAAAGTAAGCGCTCATCAGACGTACCTCGTTGCCAGGGAAGAGACGGAAATATTTCTTCGGCGGCTCCTCCATAAAATCCTCCCGTTCAATATAAAGCTCTCTCGAGAAAGGAACCTCTCTCTTGCCGAGCGCCTCGTTCTCCGGGTTGTTGACCACCTCGAGCATCTCGGTCTGTCCTTCCGGATAGTTGTCGATCACCAGCTTCACCGGATCCAGCACCGCCATCACACGGCTTCTCTTCATCTTGAGATCCTCGCGGATACAGTATTCCAGCATGGAATACTCGGCGGAAGAATTCGCCTTGGATACTCCGCACAGATCCACAAACATCTTGATGGATTCCGGCGTAAATCCTCTTCTTCTGAGCGCGGCGATGGACACCAGACGCGGATCGTCCCAGCCGTCCACAATGCCGTCCTCCACCAGCTTCTTGATATATCTCTTACCCGTCACCACATTGGTCAGGTACATCTTTGCAAACTCAATCTGCTTGGGCGGATGCGGATACTCCAGCTCCGTCACGACCCAGTTGTACAGCGGTCTGTGATCCTCGAACTCCAGCGTACAGATCGAGTGGGTGATCCCCTCGATGGCGTCCTCGATCGGATGCGCATAGTCGTACATCGGATAAATGCACCATTTATCCCCGGTGTTCTGATGCGAAAGATGCGCAACACGGTAGATGATCGGATCTCTCATATTGATGTTCGGAGAGCTCATATCGATCTTGGCGCGCAGCGTCTTTTCGCCGTCCGCATATTTTCCTTCCTTCATCTCTTCAAAGAGCTTCAGGTTCTCTTCCACGCTCCGGTCCCTGTTCGGATCATTCTTTCCGGGCTCCGTCAGCGTTCCCCGGTACTCCCGCATCTCCTCTGCGGAGAGATCCGAAACATAGGCCTTTCCCTTTTTGATCAGCTTCACAGCGCCTTCGTACATCTGGTCAAAGTAATTGGATGCAAAGAACAGTCTGTCCTCATAGTCTGCTCCGAGCCACTGTACGTCCGCCTTGATCGACTCCACGAACTCGCTCTTCTCCTTCGTCGGGTTGGTGTCGTCGAAACGCATATTGAACTTGCCGCCGTACTCTTTTGCAAGTCCCGAATTCAGCAGGATGCTCTTGGCATGTCCGATGTGCAGATACCCGTTCGGCTCCGGCGGGAACCTGGTATGCACGGTATCGTAAACTCCCTCTGCCAGATCCTTCTCTATGATCTGCTCGATAAAATTCTTGGAAACTGTCTCTTTTTCCTGGGTTTCCGGTTCGATCATCTTCTTCTCATTCTCACTCATTGCTGTTATTTTGTGGCTTTCTGTCCTCTCATCCTGTTTCCCTGCCGGCTCCTGTCCGTCTGTGCAGGCAGATCCTGCCGCACGGCGCCCTTGAAAGCCACTACCTCCTTCATCAGAGTTTTCATCTTTTTTATTGTACCATAGGCATTTTGAAATAGAAAGACCACAAATAAAATAAATATTTTATGAGTTTTCCAGTTCCCTGACCGCCCGCTCGTAGATCTCCTCTCTCGTATAGACCGGGATCCGGTACACGCCGTATCCGTGTCTTTGGTAGATGACGTTCTTCTCCCCGTCGACCGCGAGCGCGCCCTCGATATGCGCCGTCAGTTCGCCGTCCGCCGTGGTCAGATAGCCTCCGTTCCATTCTCCCGCAAGGAAGCCGTAATCCCTGCCGCTGTACTTCTCTGCGCCGAGCAGGCTCTCCTCCAGACCGGCGTAGCCCTGCCGCTCTGTCAGCTCCACGCCGTCTGTCTCCCGCAGATCGAACACCCGCACATCGCCGTTGCGGTAGACGGCATACAGGCTGAGATCCTCGTCGAAAAACAGGTTCTCCACATAGGCAGCCTGCATATCCGTCAGCTTTGCCACCTCGCGGCAGTCCTGTTCGCCGTACTCTTCCCGGTTCTCCGAAATCTCCCAGCGCACAAGATGCAGACTGTCGTCCTTCCGGTCCATGTAGGCAAAGAACTCGCCCCGCGCCGCAACGCCGCTGTGCTCTTCCAGCGCTTCAAGAACCAGCGTTTTCCGGTGCAGGCTCTCTCCCTCTGTCTCATAGCGGTGCAGTTTCCCGTCGCCTGTCGTATACAGCACCGTCTCGCCGTCCTCCGACCAGCTTCCGATAACCTTTTCATTCTTGTCGATCCCGCTCGTCTCATCGAATGGACAGTCCGCGATCCTCTCGCCGCTCTCCATATCCAGAAGCAGAATATTCCCGGAAGTGACTGAAAATACGCCTTCCCGCTCCCCCCGGGCAAAACTTCCGCAGGTGCAGGCCACATAATATCCGTCCTCCGACGCATCCTCCGGTCTAAGGCTCCACCGGATAGTGCCGTCGTCCGTATCGATCACCTCAAGATCCACCGCCAGCGCCTGATCGTACACCGCTGCCACCAGGACATCTCCTCCGCTGCTCAAAGCCGCCTCCCGGATCTGCCCGGTGAACTCACAAAGCTGTGCGTCCTTTTCCATCTCCACCATCCGGTAGAGGGTAAGCTCCTTTTCGCCGTACGGCAGCGTATACCAGTAATCGTCCCCCATCCCGAATGCCTTCACATTGGTGGAGGTACAGTTCTGGAAGGTATTTCCCACATAATCAGTCATGGTATCCAGGTTTACATAATGCCATGTCCCTTCCCGCGTAAATACCAGAAAGGCATTGGAATCCACGTAGTTTCCCAGCTTCACCACCTCGGAACCGAAGGAAAACCGCTCCAGCACCCTGCCGTCTGTCCGGTCAAGCGTGTACAGCTCATCATAGGAGGAGCACACCATGTACCTGCTGTCCGGCGCAGACGCTACCGAAGTCTCGTAGAGCCAGCCCCCCTCCAGTTCGTACTCCCAGAGAACGCTCTTTCCGGCAAGGTCATAAGCAGTCAGCTTTCCTCGCATCGCGGCAGTGTCAAAAAGATCGTCCCCCTCGCCGCTGTCCCCGTCATTCACAAGGTACAGCACGCCATCCGCAAACCGCAGATCCTCGACGTGCGCGTATGTCAGGGGTACACTGCACAGCAGCTCGCCATCCTGCGCACGGTATACCCTTACCTTCCGCTCTTTTTCTCCGTGGCTGTTCTCCTCGACCGCCACGGCATAGTACGCTCCGTCTGCGCTGAACCGGCAGGTTCCCTGCATCTGCGCTCCATCCTCCAGGGAATCCCAGCGCTCCTCCCGGCAGATCTCGCCCGTGGAGGGTCTGATCAGCAGAAAGCCGTTCTGACACTGGATCGCCGCCAGATCCTTTTGCGCTGCCGCCGCGATCTCCCGCAGCATCCCCGGCAGACTATCCTGGTCAATGCTGTAGCAGTCCGCCTGTTCCTGCATATCATAGCATGCCACGCCGGACTCTTTCGGGTACAGAAAATGCTCCTCATCGATAAAGCAGATTTCTCCCTCGTCCGTCAGTCCGCCTTCGTCCACCGTCAGCTCTGCCAGCCGTCGTCCATTCCCGGCGTCCCATATCACCAGCCCGCCGTACTCGTCCACCGTCAGGATCTTTTCTCCCATGGGCGAGGTCTGCACGAACCGGATCGTCGTGTCCGCTTTCAGCTTCCGGTCCGGACGGATCGCGTCTCCGTTCTCATACAGACGAAGGCTTTCTGTCAGTGCGTAAGCTGCCTGCGCCGTATACGGAAGTTTTTCCGCAGCCGGGCTGACGCCGACGCGCTCTGCCGTACCGTCGCCCGGGTAGACCGACAGCGCCGTGCGCACCGCCTCGATCCGGTCCCCGTCCTCCAGAAGCTCCTGCGCCGCACCCGCCTGCGTGATGCAGTTCGTGCGGACCGCTTCCTCGTACTGCTCCGTGATCTTCTCGGACTGCTCTGCAAGCGTCTGCGCCTGCTCGGTGATCTTGACATTCTGGCTGTGGATCCGTAGCGCCATTGTGGTGCTGACCATGCCAACTGCCAGGCATACCGCACTTACCGACACAGATGTCACTAATACTTTGCGGATCCTCTGCTCCCGGTGTCGCTGTCTGAGTTCATCATAACTGCACCCGAACATCGGGGCTGCCAGACGCAAAAGCTCGCTCTTCATTTTGCGTCGAATCTCTTTCCGGCTCTCGCTCCGGACATCCGCCGCCAGCGGTTCTACCGGTATTTTCTTGATTATGACACTTCCGTCATTTTGTGTTTCTTTTACCTCGCGGTACAGAAGTTCCTCCGGGAACGCCTCCTCCGGCTCGCCCTCCACCAGCACCGCCAGCACATGCTCCCTGTCGTGCATATGGATGAACGTCTCAATCTCCTTCCGGCACCACATTGACTCGTTCAGTCTGGGCGAACAGATCACGATCAGATACTCGGACTGCGCGAGCGCCTCCGTGATCGGATCTGCCAGATTTGACACCAGCGGCAGCTCTTCCCGGTCCCGGAACACTCTCCGTATTCTTGTCTTTCCCTCTATGCCGCTCTGCTTCCTGGCTCTGACCACATTGGCAGGAAGCCGGAAATTCTCGAGCTGCTTATGGAGCGTCTGCGCAACGAAGCTGTCCGGCTCCGTATGGCGGTAGCTTATAAAGGCGTCGTAATGCCATTGTGTTTCGTTTTGTATCTTTTCCACGATCTGTTTCCCCTTCTGTCACTCTCTCTGGCGCGCTCTCACTCCCGCGCCTCGCACTTCTCATAGGTCTTAAAGAAGATGTCTCTCTCCACGACATAGATGTCGTGACGGTCGTCACAGCGCACCGCCAGATAATCTCCCGCTTTTCCAAGCATATACTTCTGCTCATCCCAGGCGGTAAAGACTTTGACTCTTTCGGTCAGTTCTCTTGCATGGATGTGTGTGCCGCCGCTGGCTATGCAGATCTTCGCATAATCTACAAGCTGGTGCACCTCGCCGGTCGCCCGGTTATGGATCGTCGGCTGGTAGAGCGTCCGGCAGCTCTCATGCGTGGCGTCGCTGCAGTAGGGCTGCTCCGTCGCCTCGTACGAATTTTGAAACTTATCCAGATGATTCGGATAGACCTCCCCTTTGATCCCGATCATAATGATAAGCTGTTCATCCACCACCATATCGACGTCGCCCTCCAGCGTACGGATCGTGACCGGCGTTCCCACCGGCAGGACGTCCGTCGCCTTCACATAGCCGATCGGCACTCTTTTCTTGACATACGACTGCATCCCGGTCACATCCATCTCATAGTCCTTCGCATAGATGATCTCACAGTGATCGAAATAGTCGTTGAGCCGTTCACTGAAAAACGCCTCCGTGTGAAGCGTTGGAAAATATTTTTCATACAGCGCCCGGCTGATAAAGCCGCCCGCCTTCTCATGGTGTCCGCCGCCGCTTCCGACCTTCTCCGCCAGAAACGCCGCCAGCTCGTTTGCCTGCACCTCTTTGACACAGCTTCGCACAGAAAACTTATAGCCGTCTTTCTGCTCATTATAGACAACGCAGCAGTTTACCTCCGCGACCTGAATCAGAAAATCGCTGATCAGTCCCAGAATGTTCGGATCACACGGCTGCGATTTGATGATCCCATAGTGGTAGTCGTCGTTGTAAATATGGCGGATCATCGCTACCCCGGCGATCTCCATCTCATGCAGCGACAGGTTGGAATTTCGGAAAAGCGAGACCAGAGTTTTCTCGCAGGGAACCGCCTCGCGCATATCCATATCGAGCGGGTTGTAGATCTCCGAAAACTGATTCGTGTCCGTGTACAGGCCGTAATACAGCGCCGTACCGAGCTTGCTGTCCGTGATCTGCCAGCCCTCGTCCCGCAGCATACTCCACACCAACGTCGCGCAGCTTCCCAGATGAGGATTGATCTCACTCTTCTCGACATCCCGTATCTCCACCTGGTGATGGTCGATGATCGCCACATCCTCGGCGGGAAGCTGCGTCACATTGCCCGCCCCGTACTGGCAGTCCACCGTGATCAGAAGTCCGGGGATCCGCTGCTGCGGCAGCTTGCTCAGATAGGCCGTCACATCCTCGATATAGAAGATCGGGATCCGCAGCTTCTCCAGCATCAGCAGCAGGTTCGATTTCTGCACCCGGTTTCTTCCCGCGTACACCAGAGAAACTTCCTTTCCCTTACTCTCAAAATACCGGTACAGCGCAAAACCGGAGGCAAGCGCATCCGCGTCCGGGTTGTCGTGACATTGTATGGTGATCGGATCGTATCCGTTCAGTTCCGCTAATTTCATATGAATCCTCATTCCTGCGCACGCTCTTTGCGCCGACGATTTTCTTCTACCATCAAAGACTGTCTGTTCTGCTTCTTGCCGGCTCCCCGCCGCGGCTGATTCCAAACTTCGTCCGCATGGCGAGCAGGGCGTCGATCTGTTGATCGGAAAGCACGTTCTGGTGTCCCAGGATCCTGTCCGTGATCATCAGGATCTTGGCATAATATTCCATTGATTCCAGCCGGTAATATGCCGCATAGGCGTCCTCCGCCCACGTGACCACGCCGTGATTTGCCAGCAGTACGCCGTTGTGCGTGCGGCAGTAGGGGGCGATCGCCTCCGGCACCTCCTCGCTCCCCAGCTCCGCATAGGGTGCGATCGGCACGCTGCCGAGCGTGATCACCGCTTCCGCCAGGATCGGCATATCCAGCGGTATTCCTGCTATGGAAAAGCTGGTGCAGATGGGCGGATGCGCATGACAGACCGATTTAAGCTCCGGGTTTTCCCGGTACGCGCGAAGGTGCATTTTCAGCTCCGAGGACGGCTTCCATGTCCCGGCAAGCTGTCTGCCCTCCAGATCCACCTTTACCAGCATCTTCTTTTTCATATAGCCCTTGGAAACGCCGGTCGGCGTCGCCCAGACTTCATTTTCCGCTGTCCGCACAGAGATGTTCCCGTCGTTCGCCGCGACAAAGCCCCGCAGGTACATTCGCTGCCCGATGTCGAGGATCGCCCTCTTTGCCTCTTTTTCTGTCATGTATGTCTCTCCCGCCATAACTCTCCTCTTTTACTTTGCAAGCGCCTGCTGCTTTTTCTCCCGGATCGCCTTCAGTGACTCTGTGTAGGGCGCCCTTGCGATCCCGTACTCCGTCACGATCCCGGCGATCAGGTCATGGTCTGTCACATCGAACGCCGGGTTAAACACCTTCACGCCCTCCGGCGCCATGCGTTCCCGATACCACATCTCCGTGACCTCCTCGGGTTTTCGCTGCTCAATATGGATATCTGCTCCGGTCGCAGTATTCCAGTCGATCGTGGAAGTCGGAGCGCAGATGTACACCGGCACATGATACCGCGCTGCCACGGTCGCCACCACCGAGGTCCCGATCTTGTTCGCCGTATCGCCGTTGGCAGCCACCCGGTCACATCCTACAAACACAGCGTTGACCCAGCCGTTTCTCATCACGGTCGCAGACATATTGTCGCAGATCAGCGTCACATCCACCCCGGCGCTTTGCAGCTCATAGGCCGTCAGTCTTGCCCCCTGCAGAAGGGGGCGCGTTTCATCCGCATACACTCGGAACCCATATCCTCTTTCCTGCCCCAGGTAAATCGGTGCGGTTGCCGTTCCGTATTTGCATGTGGCAAGCTGTCCCGCATTGCAGTGGGTCAGGATCCCATCCCCGGGCTTTACCAGGCTCAGCCCATATTCTCCAATGGCCCTGCACACCCGGATATCCTCTTCCTTCATTTCCTTTGCTTCCGTCCCAAGCCTCTCTACGATCTCAGAAACGGTTTTTCCCTCTTCGTGCGCCCTGCAGCAGACTCTTTCCATCCTGTTAAG
>OIZL01001388.1_pt1 | contig 13177 bp, 12 predicted proteins | sample 1588541 | NCBI WGS metagenome assembly OIZL01 (sample SAMN03283285) | human gut metagenome | biome: human-associated habitat; material: feces | host: Homo sapiens | place: Peru | collected 2012 | reverse complement strand
GTAATCGCAGTCATTACTTCTTTACTAAAATTTTCTTCAATAAATTGAGTAATAAATGTTGTAGATAAATTAAATGAGGTTGCTATTAAAAGCAAGAACGAAATAATAGGTACTATCGCAAGAACAAAGTAATAAGCAAGGGTACTAGGAAGTGTAAGCATTTCAGGTTCATTCATAATATTATAAATATTTATAACAAAATCTTTAACCTTTTTCCACATAACTAATTTCCTTTATTTTTTCTCATCATGATTAATGCTTCATTTATAGCATCATCAATAGTAGTACTTTCACTATTAATCATATAATAACCTACACTTGCCCCATACTCATAAGGTAAATTCTTAAACTCTTTAATAAGTTTATTAACATAAGTAACAACTTGCTTATCTTCATAACCTACTAAATAAATTAAAAATTCATTACCATCTGTTCTTATTATTTCACTATTCTCTCTTTGTGTTCTAATTAATATATTAGCCGCACTTTTAATCTGTCTATCCCCTTCTTCATGACCTTTAGTATCGTTAATAACACTAATACTATTTAAATCAACTACTACTACAGCTTGTGGATAAACTTTATTACTTTCCCAATAATTCAAATTATCATTCAAATAATTTCTATTTTTTAAATTAGTCATTACATCCAAATACATCATCTTATCTTCTTTTCTAATCTTTTTAGTAACTCTAATTTTCTTATTAAACTTTAACATAAAGAATACTATTGCCACTATTATAACAATTAAATAAGTAATATTACTTAGAATGAATTTAATAACAACATTAGTATTAGCTTCATCTATAGAATGACTAATAGCCATATTATTAACATAATTGTTTCCTAAAGTACTAATATAAAAATTAAATAAATTATTTAATATAGTATTATCACTATTTAATAAGAAATCACTTTGTACATCAGTTTCACCTATATACTTAACAAGATAATTCTTTAATTCATCATTTTTATAATAATCAAATACATTTTTCTCTAATATTAAAACATCATTTTTATTAATATTTTTTAACAAAGACTTATAATTATCAAAAGTATCAATATTAACATTCATATTCTTAATATAACTATATAAGCTAGTATTATTTACCATTTTAACATTATCATCGATAACACTTTTTATACTATCAACAGGTATATAATTATCTTTATGAGTAACAACAACATAATTAATATTTCCTAAACTTACACTATTAGTATAATTATTATTACTTACATTATAATAATTAAGTACAAAATCTACTTTTTTAGCACTTAAAGCATTATTTAATTTATCAATATTAGAATACTCTATATACTTATAACTAGCTCCAGTCATATCCGCAAATAATCTTAAATACTCATTAGTAATACCACTAAACTTATTATTTATTTTGCCTTCAAAAGGTAAATTAGATATGTATCCTACTAATAAATCATCACCTATAATACTTTCTTTCTCTAAATCACTTATACTATAAGCATCATAATAAAGTTTCAATAGATTTTTATTTCTACTAGTATTTAAACTATCTTCCCAAGTATTAAAATATTTAGTAAATACATTAGCCAACATCGTATTAGCATCTTTCATACTCAAAACATAATGAGAATGTAATCCTTCAATATGTTTAACTATATGGTATTTATTATTAACTATTTCATTCATATATTTTTCCATAGGTATAATAGCATAAATAATAGAATTATCCATATCATTTTTAATATTATCAAAAGTATCATATTCTTTATAATTTAAACCATAGTCACTTAAATAATTACTAACATAATTTAAATCATTTTTAACAACACCAATATTTTGATTTTTAATTTCACTAAAATTCTTAACTACATTAGAATTAGTACTAATCAAAACATAATGATCTGTATAAAATACTAAATCACTAGGACTTAACTCGTTCTTATTTTTAAAATTATAATTACCTTCACTATTAACAGTTACATTAAAAGTTAACCCAGTACTAGATTCTAAATTCTTAATATAATCATAGAATACACCTTCACCATTATTACTAAATATTGGCAAATTACCTTCCATACTTATATCTATAACATTATTAGCATTTTGATTTATCCAACTCTTTTCACTAAATGAAAAATTATTTTTATTATTATTAACATAAATTAATATACCAACAACAATAATAAATAAAAGAAGAATAAGTCCACTTATTATTAATATCTTTCTATTTTTCTTTTTCATTATATCACCTAATTATTTGTCCAAACTATCTGAGTATTACTAGAGTTTTTATATCCTTCCATTGGATAAATAGTAGTTTCTTCACTAGCATTTTTACATGTAATTAAGAATTGAATATCATAAAAAGATTTTTCATCATCACTAAATACATCTAATGCCTTAACAGCATAACTTTGTGCATCAACCTTACTAACTCCATCACTAACATCCATTATAACATAGACAATCTTACCTTTAGTATCTACACTAACATTTAGAACCCCACCTTCATATAAAGCTTTAATGTCATTGGCTAAAGAACTTTTTAATTTATGTTTTTCTATTCCAGTTAATCTATCACCATACTTATCTCCATTAGTACTATAAAAGTATTTAATCAATCCTACACCCATAAGTATCAATGATATTATTACTATCAATGCAAGTACAAATAAAACTTTATTTTCTTTGATAACTTTTTTCATTCTTTCAACTCCTCAAATACATTATACTATAGTTTATTCTAAATTGCTAGTTTACATTCAGAAGACAAAAACATAACTCTTATATTAAGCGTTGTAACTTAAACTAAAACTTACTATTAAATTTGTTTAATCATTATCTCTAAACACTCAAGTATGTTATCGAATTTAATATCTTTTGCATAAGAATAAGTTCTTTGATATTTATCCCACCTTTCTCTTAACACATCACTATTTCTAATAATATCTAAAGTTTCATTAGGATTACCCATATAATTTCTCTTAAAAAATGTTTTTTCAATTGCTTTTTTAAAATGATTAAGATTAAGATTTTTCCACCCCTTTGTATAAATTAAATAAATATCATAATAATCCCTAGTTCTTCCATTTAGTTCAAGTCTACTTAATATTGTTTCTATCTTTTCTGCTAAAACGGTTTCAATATTATATGCATATAAATTTATATGATAATTACTTAATATTGGTGCGTATTTATACTTTATTTCACGTGGTGTTATTGGGTCCCCAGTAGCTATATCAATATGAAATGATTGTCTTATATTTTCATATTTAACTTCTATAGTTACTCTAAACCCACCATATTCATCCTCATCTCTTATTGTTGCTATTCCTACATAATTTAATTTTGCACCATCATCAATTTTAATTGAAATAATTTCTTTCATCATTTTTATAATATTTTTTTCATTAAAGTTAGCATTTCTAAATGCAGTATCAATATCCATAGTTGCTCTATTTTCTATTCCAAATAAAGTACTTAAATAAAATCCACCCTTTAAAATAAAATTATCCCTATATTTACTTTTAGAAAGTCTTTCTAAAAATCTATCATACATATAAAGTCTAAGTAAAGTATTAAAATCTACATTTTTTTCTTTAGCAATATTCTTTATTTTATCTTTAAGTTGCATACTATTCATAAAACATCTCCAAAAAACTCATCACTTCATTTTTTATACCCATACTATCAACATATTTAGATAATTTAATAAGGTCTTTATCTTTTCTTTTAATATATTCTTTAATACTAAATTTAACATGTTCTAAATCCATTCTATTTTTAGATCTAATAATATCACATATACACCTTTCTATATCATATACTTTTACTTTATTACCCATAGGAGTTTCTACTTCAGTAAGACCAATTTTATAAGAATCTCTATCAACATAAAAAACATTATGATTTCTAATTTTATAATTAAAATAATTATTAGGAACTGTTATATCGTATTTATCATTTGGTGCTTTAATAGAAAGCCCATGAAAATAAAGCGCTGTCATATGTGAGTAAACTATATTTGGAAGTTCTAGACCAAAAACAAAATAATTATCCTCTATTTTACTAGAGTCAATATAAATTCCACTTCCAACTTTTTCCACCATACCTTTTTCCTTCATAATATTAAGATACATTCTATGAATCCCGAAATTAGATAGTTGTTTTGAAGTAACATATCCATTGTTTATTTTCATAATAGATTCAATAATTTCTATATTACTTTGATCTTTAAATTCTTTTATTGTCATTCTTTCCATAAGTAGTCCTCCTTGACAAATCTAATGAAATTTTAACATTTTTCATTAGATTTGTCAAGAAACTAAAACATAAATAAAAAGGCATCTCTTACGAAACACCTATTTCTTATAAATAACTTTAGTACTTTTATTATCAGTTAAATGTATATTATCAACACTACTACTACCAAGAGGTATAGTAATTTTAAAATTACCACTTTTATATTTATTAGATACTAAAACGCTATTAATTGTAACATATAATTCCTTTCCAACCAAAGTATATGAAAAATCTTTATAAGCACGACTACTATCACTAAAGTCACCAGTTATAACTAACTCATTATTACCTAAAGTAGTTTTCTCTATTACAATACTAGAATAATCACTAGTACCCAAATAAAACATCTTATAATAAATAAAACCGCCTATCAAAACAACTATTCCTAATATTATTAATGCTATCTTAACAAACTTATTCATATAAAAATTCCTTCAACTCCTTTTCTCTCCATATAGTAATACCAAGTCTTACTGCATCATCATATTTTTTACCTGGATCAGCCCCAACAATAACTACATCAGTTTTACTTGAAACACTTCCACTTGTATTACCACCTTTTTTCTCTATCTCTTCTTTAATTTTATCTCTACTAATAAAATCAAAAGAACCAGTAATAACAAACTTCTTATTATTTACCCTATCATCACTTTCCACTTTTTCTATCTTACTTATAGTATTAACACCTATTTCTATTAGATTATTTACTTCATTCATTTTTTCTTCATCCTTAAAATAATCTAATATACTTTGCGCAAGTATGGGTCCTATATCTGGAATACTTATTAAATCATCATAATTAGCATTTATTAAATTACTTAAACTACCAAATCTATTTGAAAGAATCTTTGCTGTTTTAGCACCTATTCCATTTATTCCTATAGCATTTATAAGTCTATCCAACGAATTACTTTTACTATTTTCTATAGCATTTAATAAATTATCAACACTTTTATTACCAAAGCCTTCAAGTTTAATTAATTCTTCTCTTTTTTCATTTAAATGATAAATATCACTATATTTTTTAATTAATCCAAAATTATAAAAATCTTCTATAATTCTATCACCTAGTCCATCTATATTCATACATCCACGACTAACAAAATGACATAAACTTTCAATATTTCTAGCTGGACACATAGGATTAACACAATAGCTTCCTACAATATCTTCTGTTTTAACAAGTTCACTTCCACAAATCGGACAAACTTTAGTCATAACAAAATCTTTTTCTAATCCTGTTCTTCTCTCTTTCTTAGCTTCCACTACTTCTGGTATAACATCTCCTGCTTTTCTAATACTTACTATATCTCCTATTTTTAAATCTTTCAATATACAATAATCTTCATTATGAAGAGTTGCTCGACTTATAGTAGAACCTTGTACAATTACAGGATCAAGTACTGCATTCGGTGTAACTTGTCCAGTTCTACCAACAGTAAATATAATATCTTCAAGTTTAGTTAAAACTTCTTCAGCTGGAAATTTATAAGCAGTAGCCCATTTAGGGTATTTAGCAGTAAATCCAAGTTCTATTTGATCTCTTATATTATTCACTTTTAAAACAATACCATCTATATCATAAGATAATTCTTTTCTTTTTTTAGTCATTTCCTCAATAAAACTAATAATACCATCTACATCAGAAACTAACCTACTATTTGGATTAGTTTTAAAACCTAATTCTTTCAAATATTGTAATGCTTCATAATGTGTTTCTATTCCATAATCTAATGGATTAGGAATATGATAAATAAATGTATCGAGTCCTCTAGATGCAGCAATTCTACTATCTAATTGTCTTATACTGCCAGCAGCAGCATTTCTACAATTTTGAAAAATAGGTAACCCTTCACTTTCTCTCTTTTCATTTAAAGACTTAAGTACCTTTTTAGGCATATATATTTCTCCACGAACTTCTATACTAATAGGTTTCTTTAATGTTAAAGGTACCGTTTTAATAGTTTTAACATTCTCAGTAATATCTTCTCCAACAACACCATCACCTCTAGTCGCAGCACTTACAAGTTTACCATCTTCATAATTCAAAGAAACACTAAGTCCGTCTATTTTAAGTTCACAAACATAACTAGGTTTAACAGAATCTTTCTTTATCTTTCTATCAAAATCTCTTATTTCATCTTCATTAAATACATTAGACAAACTCATCATAGGAATCTTATGTCTATGTTTTTCAAATTTATCAAGTACTTTTCCACCAACTCTCTTAGTAGGGGAATCATCTCTAACTTTATCAGGATTCTCTTCTTCTAAATTAATTAATTCTCTTAAATATTTATCATATTCTTGATCAGTAATAGTAGGATTATCTAAAACATGATAATTATAATCAGCTTCATTTAATATCTTAATAAGTTCATCCATTCTATCCATCTTGTATCACCACTTATATTATACAAAAAATGCAATTATTAGTAAACAAAACTTTTTATATATCTACAGGTAACAATTCTTTTTATATATTTACTTAAATTTTTAGTATTTAACAATTTAGTTTCAGGATTATATCCAAAATCTTTTGTACTTAATCTAATCATATACTTAGGTTTATATAAGTTATAATAAGTTTTTATTTAGATTGAGTATTTTCAGAAGACTTTACTTCTATTGGAATTACACCATCATAATCAGTTTCAACAAGACAGCCAACTTTAGCTTCTTCTTTACTTTTCCAACAGTATATAGGTAATCCACTAGATATAATTTTTTTAAATTATTTAACATACAAAGCTCATTAATTTTATTTTAATTTTATTAAATCATCATATACTTATTTCATAAACATAAATATTATAAAGCATTTCTAAATATCTTTCATAATAATTTAATAAATTACACCTTTTCCGGACGACTTTTTAAATTACTAATATCATTTAACAAAGCAAATTGTTAATAAGTGTCAATTTATCAACAATTTCTTGATAAAGATAAATTAATTAGTTAAACTTAAAATAGGAGAGATGTATATGGAAAGTAATTTAGAAAAATTTGAAAAAATACTTGATGAAATCAGAGTAATAAGAGATTTAGATGAATTTAAATCCAATAGTCCCACTGACTATGAAGATTTAATAAAAGGTTTAACAAATATGTATGAAGAAATTATAATGGAAGCTAGTACACTTGATGATACAGATATAACTAAAGCTAATGAACTAGTAGATAAATTAATTAATGCTCAACCAGACTTGAAAGAGCTAAAAGAAAAATTTGAAACTCGCTCTAAAGTTATAATGAACTTAAAAGAATTAGAGCAAACTAAAAACAACCTATTAAAAATTGATAATATAACTGAATACAAAGAAAGACATCAAGATTTATTTGAAAAAGACATAGAAAGTATTATAAGAACATTTAGTACAATAACAGCTAATGTTGATGAATATTCAGATGATTATAACAATGCAGTTTCATATATAAAAGATATTTGTAATAAACATCCTGAATTAAAAGAGTTTGAAAAACTATTCCTACAAGAAAAACTAGAAACAAAATCAATTGAAGAACAAACTAAAGAAATAACAATGAAATTTGAAAAAGAAAAACAAAAAGTAAAAGTTAACTCTTTAACAGAAGAAATTGAAAAATTAAAAGAAAAAAAAGTAACTAATCAAAAAGAACTAAATGATTATAGAGATTTAATCGAACAATATAAAAAAGATATACTAAATAATCCTAATATGACAAATGAAGAAAAACAAGAATTAATTAATAAATTAGATAAAGATAATCAAATAATTAGTATGTTAGAAATAATAATTCAAAAGGATAATATGCAAGGTGGACCAAGTCTATAAACACAGAATTTCTGTGTTTTTTCGTAAAAAGGTGTAATTTGCAATGTAAAAAGTATAGAATTTGGTGTAAAAATACCTATAATTTTTATAAAATTTGGTGCAAAGCATTGATTTTTCTAGTTAAATAAGGTAAAATGAAACATAAGGAGAAACTTATATGGAAATATTAAAAAGAAAAATTGATAATTATTTAATTGAATGGAAAAATAGTAGTCTTAAAATGCCATTAATAATAAGAGGAGCAAGACAAATTGGAAAAACATTTGCTATAAGACAATTTGGTAAAAAAAATTATAAATATTTTATTGAAATTAATTTCATTGAGAAAGAGTTTTACAAAGATATATTTGATGAAGGGTATATTGTAGACAATATTATAAAAAAAATTAGTCTTCATGATCCAAAGTTGGTTTTTGAGCCAAACGAAACATTAATCTTTTTTGATGAAATTCAAAAATGTCCTAATGCAGCAACCAGTTTAAAATTCTTTAGAGAGGACAAAAGATATGATGTAATATGTAGTGGTTCTCTTATGGGAATAAACTATAATGAAATTGAATCCAATAGTGTTGGCAATAAAATAGATTACACAATGAGACCTTTAGATTTTGAAGAATTTCTATGGGCAAAAGGATATAAGGAAGAACAAATAAATGATTTATACAACTATATGAAAGAAATAAAACCACTTCCTGAAAGCACATATAATATCTTCTTAAATATATTCAAAGAATATATGGTTGTTGGTGGTATGCCATTAGTAGTTAAAACCTTCGTAAATAATAATAATTATAGTGGCATACTAGATTTACAAAAACAAATTTTGCTTGACTATGAAGAAGATATAACAAAATATGCCGGTAGTTTAGATAAAACGAAAATATTAAATGTATACAAAAAAATACCTGTATTTTTAGGTAAAGAAAATAAAAAGTTTCAAATTTCTAAAATAGGAGTTAATTCCAAAAGTAGAGATTACATTGGAGTTATAGATTGGTTAATTAATGCTGGTATAGTAAATATTTGCTATTGTATGGCTACTTTAGAACTACCATTAAAAGGTAATTATAACCCAGATATGTATAAATTATATTTTGGAGATACAGGATTACTTATAGGATCATTAGATGAAGAAGCACAAAAAGACTTAAGAGAAAACAAAAACTTTAACACATATAAAGGTGCAATATATGAAAACGTTGTAGCAGATATGTTAGTAAATGAAGGATACGAACTTTTCTACTACAAAAATTCCAATGGTTCAATTGAAATGGACTTTTTTATAAGAGATACTGACTCATTAATTCCAGTTGAAGTAAAAGCAAATGACAATAGTACAAAAAGTTTAAATAAACTAATAGAATGGAATACATTTAAAGAAATAAAATATGGTATAAAACTAGGAAATAAAAACATAGGATTTAATGGAAAATTTTATACATTCCCATACTTTATGACATTCCTATTAAAAAGATTTTTAAAAGACAAAAACTAGCCTCTGCTAGTTTTTTATAATGATCTTTCACTATCTAAATTTAAAGAAATTTGCTCAATAATTGCCTTTGCATTTATAACATTAAATCCATCAACATTAACAGTCGTTTCTTTAGCAACTTTAGTAAACTCTTCAAATGTTAATTTTTGATCAACTTCCAAAGCTAATGCATAAATTCCACATAGTTTTGGTATTCCCCAACTAAATGTATTATTCCCGTGAAACATATAATCAGATTGACTTCCCCAAAGAGGTATCATTTCACTACATGGAACCATTATCTTTTCTTTTGCAAGTTCGACATTTGATTTTTGCCAATCACTTAAATAATATTGAATATTGTTTAAATCCATATTAACTACAGTAAAGTTTTTAGCAAATTCATTTGAATCTATAACTTCACAACCAGTTTCTCTAAGTTTACTTTTTAATTGTTCATATCTTTCTCCCAATGCTTTACCATATCCATTACTAATATTAACAATTCTAATACCCTCTCCATTTAAGTTTCTATTATATATTTCTAATAATTTTGAATATGTTAATTGTCCAAAAAATGTTCTAGCATCAGATGTAACTAATTCTGGATGTTCTTCATAATAATTCGGATTAATATCATAAAAATCTATCTCAGCATTTGGAACTACACCAATATTTTTTCCAACTAAGTAAGACAAAACAACCTCACCATGAAAATGTTCTCCTCTTGAGCCATAACTTTCATAATAATTTTTAATCTTACCTTCTAATTCACCTGGAGTAACTTTAAAACCATTATCAATGACAGCAATTTTTATTCCATCACCCTTTAGTCCTTCTTTATGTAATAATTCAATATCTGTAGTTGTCTTAAAGTAATTACTATTAAACTTAAAAGGATGATTATCTGGAAACTTTGTTGCAGTTGAATAATTCACTTGTCTAACGATTTCATCACTAAATTCTCCAACAAACTTTTTGCCACTTAAATCACTAAAAGCAAATCCCCATTGCTTAAATTTTTCATTTCTTAAAGCATATTTTAACCACTCTTCAGTTATGATATCCGGTACAACTTCTTCTCCATATATAAGTTTTTCATATTTTTTTATATCATACATACATTACACCTACAATTCAATCTTTTTTAAACTCTTATGATTTTTAGCTAATTGCTTTATTCCATCTTTAAATCCAAATGCTATAGTCGCAAGACTACCATCAATTTTAACTACAACTCCATCCCCATATCTTTCATGTCTCACTCTATCTCCAGCATTTAAATCATCATTTCTACCACTTTCATACATTTCTCCTGTTTTAATAGTTTTATTTTCAACAATATTACTTTCTATTAAATCACTACTAATCTCTCCAATAAATCTACTAGGAATATTACTACTTGATTTACCAAATAATGTTCTATGTCTAGTATTTAATAAATATAAATGTTTTTTTGCCCTAGTAATACCAACATAACACAATCTTCTTTCTTCTTCTAATTCACTTTCACTTTCCATACTTCTCATATGTGGGAAAATTCCTTCTTCTAAACCAACTAAGAAAACATCATTAAATTCAAGCCCCTTCGCAGAATGTAATGTCATCAAACTAACGCCATCTTCTACTTCTTTATATTCTCTCATATCACTAACAAGACTAATATTTTCCAAAAACTCCTCTAAATTATAAATTCCCTTCTCTTCAAAAGACAAAGTAATACTTTTAAACTCCTCCAAGTTCTCTAATCTTATTTGACTTTCTAAAGTATCACTCTCTTCAAGTTCACTTCTCATTCCAGTTTTATCTAATATTAAATCAACTAATCCACTTAAATTAGTATTCTTACTCTCTTCTTTTAAATCTAATATTAAATTTTTAAACTCTAACTCTTTACCACTACTAATAGTTTCAAACATAGAAACATCACTAATATTAGATTCCGTCCTAAGTCTTTCCAAAGTTTTAAGTCCTATTCCTCTTTTAGGCACATTAATAACCCTTTCCAAACTAACATCATCATTAGTATTATATATTAAATGCAAATACGCAATTAAATCTTTAATTTCTTTTCTATTATAGAAGAAATAACTACCTACTATTCTAAAAGGAATATTTTCTTTCAAAAAAGCTTCTTCAATAACACGACTCTGTCCATTAGTTCTATATAAAACCGCAATTTCTTTAGGCTTTTCCCCATTACTTATTAACTTTCTAACTTCATTAATAACTGTTCTAGCTTCTTCTAATTCATTCTCACATCTAATATACTTAATCTTATCTCCATCACCATTATTACTCCATAAATTCTTTTCTTTTCTCTCTTTATTATTTTTAATAACATCATTCGCAGCTTTTAAAATATTATTAGTGCTTCTATAATTCTCATCTAATAAAACAGTCTTAGCCATAGGATAATCCTTTTCAAAATTCATAACATTCATATAATTAGCAAATCTAAAGGAATAAATTGATTGATCCATATCTCCTACAACAAATAAATTCAAATATTTACTAGCAAGTAACTTACAAAGTTCATATTGAACCATATTTGTATCTTGATACTCATCTACTAAAATATATTGATAATGTTCTTGATATTTATCTAATACTTCATCACTCTTCTTAAATATTTTAACAGGTAATATTAATAAATCATCAAAATCTACACTATTATTTCTCTTTAACATTGAAACATACTTCTTATATATTTTAATAACTACTTGATCTAATGGACTAGTCATAAACTTACTATATTCTTCAGGACTTAATCCTTCATTCTTAGCAAAACTTATTTTATTAAGTATATATTTAATAGGATAATTCTCACTACTTAAATTCATTTCTTTTAAGAATTTTTTAATCAAACTATTAACATCATCTCTATCTAAAATAGTTATATTATTTGTATATCCTAACACATCAGCATTTTCTCTTAACACTTTAAGTCCAAAAGAATGAAAAGTACCAATAAATATTTTATCAGCATCACTACCTATACTTCTAGATACTCTTTCTCTCATTTCTCTAGCTGCCTTATTAGTAAATGTAATAGCTAATATATTTTGTGGTCTAACACCACTATTAATAAGATTAACTATTCTTTCCGTTAAAACTCTTGTCTTACCACTTCCAGCACCTGCTAGAACTAAACAAGGTCCTTCTTTATGCATTACTGCTTCTTTTTGTCTTTCACTTAATTTATCAAACATAATTTATTTCTCCATTCTTCTTGTATATATTCATTCTATATCAAATACATATGTTTGTCAATATAAAAGATTAACTATATCTTCATAGTTAATCTATCTTAATAATAATTTCTCCTTCTTTACTATATAAATACTTCTCTCTAGCATACCTAGCAACATACTCTTCGTCTTGTAATTTTTGTATCTCACTTTTCAGCAATTCTTCTTTCTCTAACTTAAGAGCATACTCTTCATCTAATTTTTTCTTTTTCTTAATATTTTTATAAATATTTGACCAATAACTAAACATATTACTTAAAAACAATGTAAGTAATGGAATAAAAATAATCATTAAAACTATTAATCTTCTCTTATCTTTCTTAGTTACTCGTTTCATATCTTTCTCCTA
>OIZL01001387.1_pt1 | contig 13185 bp, 11 predicted proteins | sample 1588541 | NCBI WGS metagenome assembly OIZL01 (sample SAMN03283285) | human gut metagenome | biome: human-associated habitat; material: feces | host: Homo sapiens | place: Peru | collected 2012 | reverse complement strand
CGTTAAAGAATCAAAATTAGATGAAATATTAAAATCTTATTTTGAAGACATGTATAAATATGTTGACAACAAAAACGACACAATAAAAATTGAAGCAATATACAAAACAATTCCGGGTCAACTTGGAAATGATAGTCACAAATTTCAATTTAAAAATATAAATGATAATGCTAGAAAAAGGGACTATAAAGTGCCATTATCTTGGCTTCTTACCAGCCGAATTGTTGCAGATACCCATAATATAAAACTACCTGAAATTCCATTGATTGCCTTTGCAGATTTTGATACATTTAAACTTTACATGAACGATGTAGGACTATTAAGAAAAATGGCAAATACTACATATAGAGATATAGTAGACTCACAAAATAATATTTTTAAAGGTATAATGTCAGAAAATTATGTAGCCAATCAACTAATGGCCAATGGTATTGAAAATCTTTACTATTATAAGAACGAACAATCAACAATGGAAATAGATTTCTTGTTACAAACTGATGATGGAATTATTCCAGTTGAAGTAAAATCTGCTGAGAACACACAATCCAAGAATTTAAAATCTTATATAAACAAATTTAATCCAAAATATTCAATAAGGATATCAACTAAAAATTTTGGCTTTGTAAATAATATAAAGTCAATCCCATTATATGCTGTATTTTGTATAAAAAAATAATCATTTAATTTTCACTTAATATTAGTATAATTAAATATATGAAGGAAGTGATTTTATGCGTATCCTTATTATTGAAGATGAATACAATCTAGCAGATGCTATTTCAACGCGTTTAAAAAAAGAAAAGTATCTTGTGGATATTAAAACTGACGGAGAAGATGGATATTTTGATGCCACAACAAATGCTAAAAATTTAACTATAGAAACTTCTGGTACATCAAGTGCAGCTATAAGATCTGATCGTGGAGGTGGTACCATAACTGTTGATGGTGGTACATATAAGACAACTGGCAAAGGTTCTCCAAGCATTTATTCAACTGCAAATGTTACTGTTTCAAATGCCACATTAACATCAACTTCATCTGAAGGCGTAGTTATTGAAGGAAAAATAGCGTAGTTTTAGAAAATGTATCTTTAGAAGATACAAATAATACATTAAATGGACAATCTACAACCTATAAAAATATATTTTTGTATCAATCAATGAGTGGTGATGCTGCAGATGGTAGTGCAACATTCATAGCCAAAAATAGTAACATCACAACAAATAAAGGTGACACATTATATGTAACAAATACAACCTCATCAATAACATTAGAAAATAACACCATTATAAATAATGACAAAACAGGAAATCTCTTACGTATTCAAAAAGATTCATGGGGAAATAGTGGCTCTAATGGTGGAGATGTAACTTTAACTTTAAAAAATCAAAATGTATCAGGTAATATAGTAGTGGATTCCATATCTACATTAAATATGTCTTTAACATCTAAATCATATTTTTTACTTATCTCAGATTTTTTCTTTAATACTACTATATCTTCTTTAGGTGACAAACTAACTTTATTCTTAGTACCTTTATCTATTTTTATTTCTTGAATAATATCACTTTTATTCTTTACCACATCTACTTTGTATAAATTAAATCCATAATCCAGTAATTCTGAAGTCTCTTGATTTCTTACTTTTCCTGACGCTTCTCCTAATACGATTGCAATTAAACGCATACCATCTCTTTTGGCAGTAACAGCCATACAATATCCAGCATTGTCAGTAAATCCTGTTTTTAAGCCATCGGCACCTTCATAGAATCTTACTAATTTAATTGTATATGAATATTGCTATAGTAAAAAGGTATCACTTCTTAATAAGATGATATCACGGAATTTTATATGAGTAAATATTATTATCATAAATCTTCATAATTAATGCTAACTATACCATTAGATTCATCTTTGCTTTTATATAATAATAATATTTTTTCTTGCTCTTTATTTAATTTATAATCAATATCAGATAAAATTTTATCTACATTGTCAATATTAACTAATTCTTCTAAGCTATTTTTGTTAAATTTATATTCAACACTAGATCCTGTCCAACATTCAACTGCTTCAGATAACACTCTAAAAATATTATTTTTATCAATTAAATTGTTAAAATATTTTTTTACATCATCTTTGTTGTCTATATTTTTTATGAAAAGCCAACAAAAATGTTTAATATATTTATCTTTATTAAAAATATTAGTATTAGAGTTAATAAATTCATTTAATTTATCACATAAAATTTTTTTACCATAATTAATAATTTCATTCATTTGATCATTATAATACTTATCAGTACCGAGCCAATACAATATATTATTAAATATCATTAGACTTACATTAAATACTTTATCTAAATACTTTTTTTGTATCTCATAATCTTTTTCATTACTTATAATTCCGGCTAACAATATATTAGCCCTACCATGTGATGTTAACGATAAAAATCTTGGTTTATCCTCAAATTTATTTATATTATTAAATATATAATCAAAGACATAATTTTTATTATTAATTTCATTTAGTTTTATCTCCATTAATTCAAAGAGTAAATCATGATTATTAGGATTTATTTCTTCTATCAACCTGTCAAACTCTTTTTCAATATTTTCACCCTCATTAATATGGCATATAAAGTCATCCAAAAGTTTATTTAATTCCGTAAAGAAACTATTTCTAATGGTGAAAAAACATGAAAAATATCTACCATTACAGCATCTATTTGATAATATTGTCTCATTGCGTTCCGACAAAGAACCTTGATAATGACTTCTTATTTCATAATCATTCTTATAATTATTAACATAAGGAAAAACATTTGCAATCAACTCTAAAGTATTTTTTTTATCTTTAAATATTTCATTATAAAATATTTTTGTTTTCTCATTAAATGTTTTATCAATATCCCAATCATATTCATAATTTTTTTCTCTATCTTGTGATATAAATTTCACTGAATTATTAAAAATCAAATTATACAAATTAAAATCGCTAAATTTTATATATTCTAAAGCAATAAAGTCACAAACATTTAAATTAATCTTATAACAATTTTTTATTGAAATTGTTATAAGATTAATAAACCTTATAACATCTCTTAAGTCATTAAAATTGCTAAAAATTAATTCCAAATTTTGTTGTAATTGTTCCTTATCATAATTGACAATATTATATATACTTAATAAGTTTATTATACAATTAGTACCAATATCAACAATAATATGTGGTTCAATTTGAGGTACATTTACACTGCATTGAATTATCTTTTTTAAATAATCAGAATCTACTTTTAATTCCTTTTCAAAAACTTTTTTGATTCGTTCTTCATCATAACATAATATGTATACTATGTTTTCAAAATTAAGTAAAGTTTTAACTGCTTTAAAAACAAATATAATTTGCTCTTTATCTAATCTATCAATATCATCAATTACTACTATTATTTTTTTATTATTACATTTAATAATATCATTTATATCATCTTTTAACTCATCAATTTCATCATTAATATTTTTGTCAAAAACACTATCTAAAAATATATTTGATTTATTTTGAATTGTATTAATAATTATTTTTTCATATTTTTTAAATGGGTTATTATAACTAAAACCACCATATTTTTTACCATATGATTTACATATGAAACTATAAAATCCTTTAAATAAACTGATTTTATTATCATATTTCCATGGACTAAAAATGCCAATTATAGATTCTTTACTATTATTAATTCTATTACTAAGAACATTTATTATACTTGTTTTTCCGCTTCCCCATTTACCTGTTAATGAAATAATATATGTTTCACTTGGATTACATTGCAATAAAGTATCCTCTAAATTGCTAACAAATAATTCCATGTTCAACAAATCTTTTTTTTCATTTATTAAAGAAGTTTCTTCTATTAATATTAAATCATTTTTTTCTATTTTATTGTTATATAAATCAAATAAATTATATATGCTTGATGTTTTATTTACTTTTTTTGATTTATTAATAAAGCATAATCTTAATAATAGTATTATTAACAAAATCATCAAGAAAATTAAAGAAAACATTATATATTTTGACTTTATAAAAGAATAATATCCAAGTAATATACAAAGACTAACAAATAAAATGATAATCATTTTATCAAAATAATTGACATTATTCATAGAAATTAAATTCCACAATTTATTATTTACAAGCTCTTTTAAAAATAGCGCAACAATAATAATACAAATAACAATTGATATATATTTATAATTTAAAAACATATAACTCAATAGATTATAATAATCTATCAAAATTATAGCACTTGCAAATACTATCGAATTAAATAATAAATTGATTATATTATATTTTTTATTTATCTTTTTTAAATAATTCACTTAAACCACCAATAATATTATACTATATTTCATAGAAAGACTAACAAATTTCACTTATTTTTCCAATAAAAAAGTCTTATTTTTATGATATTTCCTAAATATAGTACACCATTTCTATAAAACTTTTATTCATAAAAACAATTAATAGTTCGTTATTAAAACTTCAACAGTTTTTGTAACATTTCCCTCTTGTTTATGATAATTTGAGTTATTATAATCACAAGTTATGTAATGTATAGTATAATTGTGTTCTCTAATCCATGCCTCTAACATTTCATGTGTTGCTCCTTTGTGTTCTATAACATTTGATAATGCAAACTTAATACCTTTAGAATCTAGAATAGTTAGGTAGTTAAGCAAGTCTATTTCATCTTGTTTTGTCCACCCACCATTTTCATTATAACTAGCTGTTCCCAAGAAATATGGTGGATCACAATATACTAAAGTATTTTCATTTGTTTCAATTGCAAATTCTCTAAAATCAGAATTAACAAATTCTATATTCTTTGTTTTTAATTTAGTAATAAAATTCTTCAAATTTTTTCTAAGTGAATTATTAAAATCTCTTTTACCAACAGGCATATTAAATTCTCCATTACTATTAAACCTGATCTGATTCTTAAAACCATATATAACCAAAGCCAAAAACAAAAAATCTTTTTCTATTGAATCATATTTCATATTATTATAGTCATTTCTAAGTTCTACATATTTATTTTTGTTATAAGATCCCAATCCCTTATCACTTGTACAATGATATATTTCATAACCATTTAATAATGAATTACTTAACTCATACTTATCAATAATTTTTTCAAGTTTGTCTATTATATATCCATCTTCTTTTTTTAATTTAGTTTCACATTTTTCATATAACAAAAAACAATGTAAATTATTACACTGTTTAATACAATTATTTTTTAAATTTATATTTAGTTGGAACAGAAGGTTCAATTAAATTTGAATCTAATAATAAAGCAACTATTTCTGATGCCCTAGATTTTTTTACATTAAATATTTCAGCAACATCTTCCCATTTAAAATCATATTGATAGCCAAACTTATCAAACAATTTTTGAATTTTATCATGAGTATTTTTAGTTACATTCATTGGAAGATTTTTATGTAATTTAATTACAAAATAATCTTCATCGCTAACAACATTTCCACTCATAACCGGACTTTTTTCACTACTAACCGGACTTTTTTTAATATAATTTTTATTTGGAAAAATTACTTTAAATGAAGAAACATCAGAATTAAATATAGGTTTAACATCATAATCGCTATATGATTCAACTATTCTAGTTAACCCACTTCCTCTACGCTCCATAAAATGTAATCTATTAAATATATCTGATATAACCCTATTTCTTCTCATTGAAGAAATTTTAGTTATATCTAAATTTTGAACAAAACTACCATCAATCATTCCACCAGGAGATGTTATTTCTAATCTATTATCATATATATCAATATGAATTTCAGAACCGACTATTTGATAATCTCTATGAATAATAGCATTAACAATAGCTTCACGAATTGCTCTAACTGGATAATCTTCTACTTCTATTCTTTTCATACCTTTAATTTCCCAGCCAATTCTAGAATGATTTTTAATAAACACTTCAGCATTTTCTAAAAGTGAAATAATACTTCCATTATATTCTTTATCATCAATGGCATCTCCATCAATAGACCCCTTAACTAAGCCTTTCCACCTAGTACAAAATATCCTTGACTGAATTAATAAACCTTGATCTGATAAAAGTAAACCTGCATTTGTAACTTTTTTATCCTTCGTTATTAATTCTAATGATATATAATCCTTATCTTTATTTAATTCTCTTCCAGTTTCATTTTTTAGTGACGCATTCAATAAAGTGAAACTTACATCGGAAACATCATACTTACTTGGCAATTCATCAAAAGTTGTATTCTGCCCCTTTAAAATCAATCCATCTAATATATGTTTAGGAGCTGATATTGATTGATTTCCAGCTCGAACAAAAGCCTCTTTTCTTCCATCACCATTGTAATAATATGGAGTTCTAGGACCATCTCCTACTTTTACTTCCATAAAATCTTTATTATTTTCTTTAAAGGTTTTTAATTCATATCGTGGAAGTGGAGTAATTTTATCATTTATTAATTCAGACACTTTTTCCGAATCTTTAATTATATTATCTAATCCAACTGGCTCTCTATCCACATCTCTTACACCAAATAGCAATATTCCACCATTTGAATTAGCAAATGCAGAAACTGATTTAAGCCAACTCTTAGATTTATTATATTCTACTCTTTCTTTGAATTCTATATTAGAGCTTTCTACTTTTTCATAATCTTTTAATTGCATATAACACCTCCATTTACAATTATTTATTATACATTATTTTTTATATTTTTTTGTCTATATATATCAAATCAATTAAATTTCCATATAAAATCGGACTTTTTAACAAATAGTAATTAAAATTTCCACCTCTAACCGGACTTTTTTTAATCTTCTACAACCTTTAATTAAAATGTAACACTCTCTATCATTACATCATTTCCTTCCTTTCTTACTTTTATTTCTCTAACAAGTCTATCTAGAAACATTTTTTATGGTTATTTAAATGTATAAAATTATTTTTTTAATTTCTATAGTCTCTTATCTTAACATTCTTTAGCTTAGGAAGTTTAATAATTTTATTTTCTAAATCTAATTCAATATTACAATAATTGTTATTTTTTATGGAAAATGAACTTTCCTATAAGATAAAAACACCTAGTATTAACTAAGTGATTTATATCAATTTTATTGTTTAACATGTCCTGTAACAACATCTTTTAAATTACTAAAAAATATCTTTAAAAATGTTGCTTTCTTTACTTCATCATGAATTACTAAATCATAAGTATAAGTATTATTATCATATTTTAATATTAGCTCTCCTACTTTACTTCCTTTTTCTATAGGTGCTTTTACATCATTAAGTTTTACTTCAGTAGTATATTTTATATCTTTTCTATCTTTATCAACAATAATCTTTATATCATTATCTAAATAATATTTATAATTTCTATTTTCACTACCTTTTATATTTATTGTTCCAGAGTAATCTTTCTTATTTAATATAGTTTCACTACCATACATACTATATCCATATTCCATCATACCTATTGTATCACTACTTCTATTATCTTTAGTATTACTTTTCATAACAACACTTATAAGTCTCATGTTATTTTTATTCATTGTTGCAGTTAAACAATAACCTGCTTTATCTGTATAACCTGTTTTAAGACCATCTATTCCTTTATAAAATCTAATTAATTTATTTGTATTAACAAGCCAATGATTCTCTCCTGAAACACTAATATTATCTTCATAAGTACTTGTAAGTTTTAATACGCTCTCATGTTTAACTAACTCACGTGCAATAAGAGACATATCGTAAGCAGTAGTCAAATGTCCTTCTTCATCAAGTCCATGTGGATTTTTAAATTCAGTATTCTTGCATCCAAGTTCCTTACATCTATTATTCATCATACTAACAAAATTATCTAAAGTACCACCTATATATTCACCAACAGCAACAGCAGCATCATTAGCAGAAGCAATAGATATTCCTTTTAATAATGTTTCAACACTTATTTCACTATTCTCCTCTAAAAATATTTGAGTACCACCCATCGAACTAGCATTTTTAGATACATGAACCATATCATCTAATTTGATTTTTCCATTTTCTAAAGCTTCAGTTGTTAAAAGTAATGTCATCATTTTAGTCATACTAGCAGGACTTCTCTTTTCATTACTATTTTTTTCATACAATATTTTTCCAGTAGTACTTTCAATCAATATAGCACTTTTAGAATTCTTAGCTAAATCTACAGTCGCAAAAACTCTAAAACTAATCAAAAAAGTTATCATAAATAAAAAGATTTTCTTCATACATATCACCAATATAATAATATGTAATCAAAAATCTTTTATTAATTTTTATTTCTTTAAATATTTAGCTAATTGCATATATCCTGTATCGTTCCAAAGTTTTAATCTTTCTTCATCTTCAAAACATGCTAATGTTTGATCTTTTCCTTCTGGAATAAAAATCTTATCCCAACTCCAACCATAAGAACCCATACTTTCTTCAGCAATAGTTCCATTAGTAATAGATACAAATACCATAGGATCTTTTCCATATTCACAAAATCCTAATGCTTGAACAAATTTAGCTTTTCTATTAGAAACATTTTCCATTAGTTTTAAAACTCCATCTATTCCAATAGTATCTTGAACATAATGAGTATATGCTGCTGGAAATCCATTTAATGCTTCTATCATTATTCCTGTATCTACTTTCATAACATTCTTTTTAAGTTTTTCACTTGCCCACTTAGCTTAATACTTAGCAACCTCCTCTACAAAATCACTTTGTATTTCTATAGTATCCATTTTTTCATTATCTATTTCAAAACCAAGTGGTTCTAAAAAATTTTTAGCTTGCATGACTTTAGCCCAATTGCCAGTCACTAACGTAATCTTCATTTTAAATTTTCCTATTCTTACATACTAGGCATATCTTTATTTTCAAATAAAACATCACTATACTTTTTAATATTTTGACTTTCACATAATTCACTATATTTATCATCCCATGATAATCTATAAGCATCATTAATGTCTAAACCAATTTTACTAACCCATGCAGGAGCTCTCTTAATTTTCCCAGAAACGAATTCAAAAGTTCCTCCGGAACCAATAATATATTTTACTCCAATTGAATTCAGTTTTTCTAACTGTTCTTCAATGAACCATTCCTGTTTAGGCGCGCCAAATCCCACAAAAATAATATCCGGCTTGAACTCTGTTATTCGGCTCATACAGTTTTCTATAAAGCCATCAGAAAAAGGGTATTTTTCATACGGAGGAGAATAGCCGTCTATCTCAACTCCATAACGCTCTTTCACAATCTCAACAGCAGCTTTATTAGAATCCTCATACCCGCCCAAAAAGAACATTCTCAAAGAATTTTCTTTTGCATACTGACAAAAATCATATACAATTTCGCTACCTGGAAGTTTTTCAGCATCCTTAAATTCTGAGTAACGTTTCTTAGCTTCTTTCAGCGGTATTTCGCCATCAAAAGTAGAATAATGAGAATTGATGTAATCCATGTATCTTTTGTCAGTATTTGCCAATACTATAAATTGAGCATTTACGGTAGCAATGCATTTTGTTTCATTATCAGAACGCTTAAACAGTTCATCTTTATTCAATATATTGAACTCAATATTACAAAATTTCATAAAATCTCCAATTCTTATATAATTTTATTAACAACATCCAAAATGCTTTCGCCATCACTAACCAAGAAACTTTCCTTACAACCCGCATTCTTCCCAGCTTCAATATCTCTTTCTCCATCACCAATCATATAAGACTGAGTAAGGTCAATGTTAAAATCTTTGGCAGCCTTTTCAAAAAGTCCTGTTTTTGGCTTACGACAGTCGCAGTCGCATTTGTATTCTGGACGCTCTCCGAGGAAACCCTTATCCGTGTGATGAGGACAGAAATAAAGTCCATCAATAAATGCGCCATCTTTTCCAAGTTCTGTTTCCATTTTTGCGTGGATTTCTGCAAGCTCTTCAAAAGTGCAATCACCACGTGCAATAACAGGCTGGTTTGTAACGACAATTGCCAAGTATCCAGATTTATTGATTTTTTTAATTGCCTCTGCGGCACCCGGAATAAGAACAAACTGTTCAGGCTTTGTTATAAATCCATTTGCTTTATTTATTGTTCCATCACGGTCAAGGAAGATAGCCTTTTGCTTTTGACTAAGGTTTCTTGCGTGAACTTTTCCAGATTTTATGTCAGATTCCGTTTCGTAATAGCGGTCTGGAGTTCCCATATCCTTGATATATTCAGGAGTTTCGTAGGCAAAAATCTTTCCGGTTATAATGCAAGGTTTAAGAACGTCGCGGTCAAGGTCGATTTTATCAGGAGTCTCCGGATGGCGTGGTACAAAAGTTTTTAGAGTTTCTCGTAGTAGTTCCGGAGACAGAATCTGCAAGCCTGCATTTACAAGATTCTTATAGTAAGTTCTCTCATCTTCCTTTGACATCCACTTTGTAACGCGATGTGTGCTTATAGGAAGTCCACCAACTGTTTCAGGTGGAAGAACTTCTGTTACTAAAAGTGATGAGTCATAAGGATGGCCGTTAGGATGAGCCATAAGACTTGCCCAGGCTTTATTTTCTTTATGAAAAGCAATAAAGCGGTTGAAATCTATGTCAAAAATTACGTCGCCACACAAAAGAAGAAAATCATCATCGAGTACGGTTGTGGTCTGAACATCAGCACAGGCACGGCCGTCCAGCATTTTGAAAAGCGCACCAGCAGTTCCAAGCGGATGGTCTTCTGTAAAATAACTGATATTTACCCCAAACTTTGAACCGTCGCCAAAATATTCTTTGATTATATGCCCAAGATGACCGACTCCGATTGTAATGTCCGTAAGACCGCAGGCTTTTAGATTTTCGATCTGATACTGCAGGATTGGTTTTCCACAGATTTCAATCATAGGCTTTGGAACATCGGCACGAACCGACTGGATTCTTGTTCCCATGCCGCCAGCCATTATAACTACTTTCATCGCTAAGACTCCGCTAAATTACTCAGCCCAGAAGGCTTCTTCAATTTCAAGACAGAGGGCGTGGTAAACAGGAAGGTGAAGCTCCTGAATCATAAAGGTTTCGTTCTGAGGAACGATAATACAGATATCAGCAAGTTCTTTAAGTTTTCCGCCGTTCTTTCCTGTAAGCGCTATTGTCTTAAGTCCTTTTGCCTTTGCAACAACTGTCGGATAAACGATGTCCTTTGAGTTTCCTGAAGTTGAAATACCTAGGAAAACGTCACCTTTTACACCGTAGCCGTTTACCTGCTGGGCAAACATAACGTTACCATCAACGTCGTTAAGACTTGCTGTCATAAGGGCTGTATTGTTTGTAAGAGCAATGGCTGGAAGAGAGCCCTGAAGTTTGTCAGCAAGGTAGGCACCTGTATCAGCGTCGATTGCCTTAATCTGATTGATAAAATCTGCCGACGGAGTACGCTTTTTGCAGAAGGACTTCAAAAGCTCTCCTGTGATATGGTCGCTGTCTGCACAGGAACCGCCGTTTCCGGCTACCAGAAGTTTTCCTCCGTTTTTGAAGGATTCAATCATGACTTTTGCCGCATCTTCAATATCTTTTTTGCAAACACTAAGAGAAGGATAGCGTTCAATCAACTGGTCAATATATTTCATAATTTTACCTCGTTAGTTTGTATATTCTTCCGGACCGTAATAAATGATTTTTGTACCGTCATTCTCGAACTTGAACGGAACATACATCTGACCTTCAAGGGCTTTTTTTACAGCGTCCTGTTTTTCCGTCGGAACGTAGAACAAGAGGAAGCCGCCGCCGCCAGCACCCAAAAGCTTTCCGCCCAAAGCCCCGGCTTTCATAGCCTTGTCATACTGCTCGTCGATAGAGCCGGTTGAAATGCCAGAAGAAATACCTCGCTTTAGCTTCCAAGTGTAGTCCAAAAGCTTTCCGAACTCGTCAAGGGAAGTATTTTTGTCCGTGAGGATTTTTTCAGCGTCGTCTACCAGATGGTACATTTCAATAAGTTGCCGAGTCTTATCTTTCATGGATTTTTCAGTGCCTTTCTGAATATCAGAAGAAAATCGGCTGAAACCTGTAAAGAAGAGCATAAGGTGGTCGTTGAGCTCCTTTTTGCGCTCTGGTGAAATAACTACAGGATTTACGCTGTAGCCGTCGCGTGAAAAGTTAATTCTATTGAAGCCTCCGAAAGAAGCTGCAATCTGGTCTTGGATTCCGCCTGCTTCCTTGCAAAGTTCGCGCTCCAAATAAATCGCGTCATCGGCAAGCTTTCGCTTATCAGCATACTTTCCTTTAAGGGCGTAGAATGCACTGAGCATTCCGACTGCAAAGGAAGAAGAAGTTCCCAATCCTGAACGCGCTGGAAGATCAGCTTCATAAGTCATTCGAATATCATGCATATCAAGCCATTCCATTGCATTGCGGATTGCAGGGTGCATGATTTGGGAATTTTCATTTACCTTTTCTTCTTTTGAATAAGTAAGGTGTGTTTTATAATCGAAAAAAGGCGGCAGGTGGCGTACTGTTACGTAAGCATATTTGTCAAATGTTGTACTCAAAACAGCCCCACCATGTTCATTAAAAAATCCATTAAAATCTGTTCCACCGCCGAAAAAGCTCATGCGGAAAGGTGTTTGGGTGATAATCATTTACTATGCTCCTTTCCTATAATTTCTATCATATTCATTACCTTTTTATTCTCTTCATCCCATGTATATTTTTGTTTAGCAAGTTCCCTACTATTATTTGCAAACAGCATTGCCAAACCTTTATTCTTATATAGCTCTAAAATCTTTTCTGCCATTTTTTTTGGATCATCTTCTATAAAGCAGTGCTCACCATTAATCAAACTTAGATTTTCTGCACCTACAGTTGTAGTAACAAGTGGTAAGCCCCTGTACATTGCATCAAGCACTTTGATTTTGATTCCAGACCCGAACAATAAGGGACATACAAAAATATTAGAACTTTTGTAATATGGCTCTATATCATCAACAAAACCATGTAAAATAACATTTTGATTATCTAATTTTGGTAATTCGCCTTTAAATTTCCCAATTACATGAAAAATAGCATTTGGTACTTTTTCAACAATGTGTGGTAGAACTTTTTCTATAAACCAGAATACACCTTGATAATTTGCAAC
>OIZL01001386.1_pt1 | contig 13187 bp, 10 predicted proteins | sample 1588541 | NCBI WGS metagenome assembly OIZL01 (sample SAMN03283285) | human gut metagenome | biome: human-associated habitat; material: feces | host: Homo sapiens | place: Peru | collected 2012 | reverse complement strand
TATATTTTAAAAAGACTGGATTTGGACCAATAACTAAATATTGATTTTGTTTAATAGTATTAATATAATTATAAACTAAATATGCAATTCTATGCAATGCAACGGTAGTCTTACCAGAACCAGCCACACCTTGTACAATTAAATTATCTATTAAATCTTTTCTTATAACATCATTTTGCTCTTTTTGAATTGTAGAAACTATACTTTTTAACCTAGCATCATTATTACTATTAAGATATTTTTGTAATAAACTATCATTTGATACTAAATTAACATCAAAATATTCTTCTAATATTCCATTTTCAATTTCAAATTGGCGTTTTAATTCCATTGTACCTTTAATAACACCATCTGGTGCTTTAAAACTACATTTACCAACTTCTGCATCATAATATAACGAGCTAATTGGAGCTCTCCAATCAGTGACAATAATATTAGAATTTTGAATTACGCCATTTTTTCCTATATATATTGTGTTAGTTTTATTATCTTCTTCAGAAACAAAATCTATTCTAGCAAAATATGGTTTATCAAGTGAAGTTTCCAAATTACTAATATGAATTTTCTTTCTATCAGCAGTTCTCCATAATTCTTCTCTATCACCAATAAAATTATTAAACAACTCTTTCAATTCAAATTTATCATTAATTATAATTTTCTTTATAATTTCAAGCGTTTTATTTAATTTTTCTTTTTCTTTTTCAAATTCTTTTTCACTCATAATTTAACCATCCCTTCTAATTATATTATAAAATTTTATTTATTAATTATATTGTTAGTGTTATAATTTTGCTAAGAAATAGGAAGTAGTAGAGGTGGTATTATGACTCCAGGAGAGGCTAAAAGGGGATATTCATTTATAAATAAAATAATATTGGAATTGCCCGCAACATATGTGGATGAATTAAATAATTTAATATATGGTTTATATAAAAAACACAGTGATGAGGTCGATTATAAAAGAGTACTATATTTGATTAGTGATTCTTTTGCTGATGGTGATTATGAAGATTCTAAAGAAGAGGTTCTTAAAAGTTTTATTGAGTTTGCGGTAAAAGATGATGAAAGTAAGAATTTATATATTAAACATTTAAAAAATATTCTTATGTATATATGCAGTAATAAAAAATTGGTTGATAGTATTTTAAAGCCTTATTTAGAATATGATGAAAAGTTAAAAAAAATAGATAAAAATAATAAAGATAATTTTATTGATCAGAAGTTAGATAGTTTAATTGGTTTGGATAATGTTAAAAGTAAGATTAAGGAGTTATCTAATTTGGCTTATGTTAATAAGTTACGTAAGGATAAGGGGCTTAAAACTAGTGGGGTTACAATGCATATGGTATTTACTGGTAGTCCGGGTACTGGTAAAACTACTGTTGCTAGGATAATTGCTGAATTATATTATAATCTTGGTGTTATTAAAGAAAATAAAATGATTGAGGTTTCACGTGAAGATTTAGTTGCTGAGTATTTGGGACAATCAGAAATTAAGACTAAGAAGGTTTTAGAGAGTGCTATGGGTGGTGTTTTATTTATAGATGAAGCATATTCTTTAACTAAAAATAAGGATGATTATGGTTCTGCAGTGGTTGATACTATTTTAAAGTTTATGGAAGATAATCGTGATAATACGGTGATTATAGTTGCTGGTTATCCAAAAGAGATTGAACAATTTATTCAGTCTAATCCAGGCCTTAAATCAAGGTTTAATACTTATATTAATTTTGAGAATTATAATAGTGAAGAGTTACTTAAGATTTTACAAGCACTTATTAATAGTAACGATTATAAGATTTCTGATAAAGATTTAAAGAAGATTTTAAAGCATTTTGATAAAATAGATACTAAAGATATTTCTTTTGCTAATGGTAGATATGTGAGAAATTTATTTGAGGATGCGATTAAGAATCAAGCTTCTAGGATTTCTATGGATAGTGGCTTGGATGAAGAAAAGTTACAAACTTTAATATATGAAGACTTTTTTAAGGATTAAGGAGTAGGAAAATGAAAAATAATGTTAATAATTTTGATGATAAGTTGGTTTCTAAAATTAAAATGAAAAATGGTTCTGTACTTATATGTGGTTTCTTTTGTATAATTTTGGGTCTTATATTATTTTTAACTTGTTATCCAGATACTGTTAATACTGATTCCGCTCAGAATTTTTCTAGTACTGAAACAGATTTTTCTTATTCTAAGCTTTCGGTAAAAGTTGTTTCGCCGTCTTTACTTACTGATGATAAGAAGGATACGTTTCATTTAGTTAGTGATGGCTTAGATTTTTATATAGTGAAGCTTGGAACTGATGAATATCTTGAAACAGAAAAGCTTCGGGACTATACGAATAATCCTAGTGGTACTTGGCCAGCATCAGTGACACTTTATGGTACTCCGGTTGCATTTACTGATGATGTTATTTCTAAAGCAATTGATTATTATAATAGTTATGATTTATCACCATATTTAACTGTGGATAATTTTTCAAGTGTTTTTGGGGATTATTATTTGGATACTACAGCTAATCCACAAAATAATTTAGCATTATTAGCTTTTATATTTTGTGTTATTGAAACTATAGGCCTAGCATTTATTTATATTTATTTAGTAAGATGCGGAAAGGCTTTAACATTTTCTTTAATATTCTTTGTTGGAAGCTGGTTTATATTATGTGCAATAAATATGCCGGATGATTTTGAAAATAATTCACTTTTGCTTACTGGACTTTATTTTGTTGTCTTAGCTACGATTCTTATGATTTATTTTATAATTAAAAAGAATAAAGGTGTGAAAGAAGGATCAAATGAAAACTCAGACAGTGCTGAGCAGGTTGAGAATGATGAAGTAATTGATAGCGTTTATCTTGAAAAGACAGATGATGAAATTTTACAATCTGTGTATGATGAATGTGAAAAGTTTTTTATGTCACATTCTAGTACTTTTGGTTATTGTGGTGGATATAATTTATTAGCTTTTAAAAATGAGCCTTATGAAAAGCAGGTAAAGGTTATTGAAATAGCAAAATCTGAATTTGTAATGAGTTTGTTTGTTTATATTTTATTGCAAGCAAGTGAAAAAGAGCATGAGAAAGCGATTATGTTTTTAAGAAATATTGATGCGGATTGTCTTGATGAAATTAAAGCAAATTTTGGTTTAAATGATGAAGGACTAAAGAAAGCTCTTGAAAAGACAAATAGTACATTTGCTGCGTATGATTATCGCGAGTGGAGAAAAAGTGTATTTTATAATCTTTCTAGGATGCGCGATTATGATTCGGGGTTAAAAGAGGAGGAATTTGCAGCATTTTTAACAAATTTACAAGATGCTTATAATGCTTATGTTGGTCCTTTAAAGGATTTAGACTTGATTGGTGAGTATGCAAAAACTTCTGCTGATAATGAAAAATCGGCGGTAACAATTAATATTTTTGCATTTTGGTTACCACTTGTACTTATTATACTAATGATTATATGTTTCTTTATAGAATTATTTGGTGATGGTGGTATTTTGTTTAAAGGTGGTTGGTGGTCTATCGCTGTATTTGTTGTATTAATAATATGGGCTGCTATTGGTAATGATGGAAGATATTGTACTTGTTCTAATTGTAAAAAATGGGGTTCTTTAAAATTAGAACATGATTATATAATTGATTCATATGACACTTGGAGAACTAAGACGATTACAGAAAATGGTAGAAATTATACAAAACAGGTTGCTGTAAGAATTGATAAACATGAGGAACATTATGTTTGTCAGCATTGTGGAAATAAAGAAACTAAGTATAGAGAAACTGAAACAGAACTATAATGTGATTAACTGAATAATAATATAAATTTATTCAGTTTTTTTCTGGATTTCTTTTGGTATATTCCTTACTTTATGATAGAATATATCTTGTATGAGGTGATGTAAATGATAAAGGGAAAGCCTTTTGTTAAGTGGGCTGGTGGTAAGAGACAGATTATTGATAAGTTAAAGTTTTATGCACCTAATGAGTTTAATACTTATTATGAACCATTTGTTGGTGGTGGGGCTTTGCTTTTTGAGTTATCGCCTAGAAGTGCGGTTATTAATGATTGTAATAAAGAACTTATGAATGTGTATGAGTGTTTGAAGGATGCTAAGAAGTTTGATGCGATGTGCAGAGAACTTAATCATCATGAAGCTAATCACAGTGAAGAGTATTATTATCAAATTAGAAATTTAGATAGGGATAAGGCTAAGTTTAATAGACTTCCTGATTATAAGAGGGCTGCTAGAACTATTTATTTAAATAAAGCTTGTTTTAATGGGCTATATAGGGTTAATAGTAAGAATGAGTTTAATGTTCCTTTTGGAAAGAAGACTAGTGTTAATACTTATGAGGGGCAGAATTTAGGAATTATTTGTGGATATTTTAATTATAATGATGTAAAGATGCTTTCTGTTGATTTTGAAGAAGCTGTTAAAGATGCTAAGAAAGGGGATTTTATTTATTTTGATCCACCATATGATTCAGATACTTCTATTTTTAATAGTTATACTGAAGAAGGTTTTGGTAAGAATGAACAAGTTAGACTTGCTAGAGTGTTTAAAGAGTTAAGTGATAGGGGATGTTATGTAATGCTATCAAATAATAAGACTAGTTTAATTAGTGAACTATATAAAGATTATAATATTTATGTTATTGAAGCTAATCGTAATATTAATTCTAATGGTAAGAAGAGGGGCAAGGTTAAGGAAGTTATTATTACTAATTATGAGAATAATATGAGTTTTGATGAGAATGAAGGGTAATATTTTATCCTTTTTTTGTGATATGATATAATTTAAAAGAGACAGGTGATTTTTATGGATAAAATTGATAGTATGTTAGATTATTATTCTGGTGCGAAGGCTTATTCTTTATTTTTACTTAATCAGTTTGTGGGTGATAAGTATGATGGTAGTTATATTCTTGATAAAAAGAATTATAATGCAGCTAGAGTAGCACTTATTAGTAATATACTTCTTGGAATAAAGGAAGAGATTGTTACAAAGGTTCCGGAACTTAAGTTTGAGACACAGATATTTGCAGATGAATTAGCTAAGTCGGTTAGTATGATAGCAACTAAGACTGATAATGGTTATGTAATAGATGGTTATAGTTTTAGTGATGCTGCTACAGTGGTTGCGATGATTCGTAATAAGCTTGCTCATGGTAATTTTACGTTAGATTTGGAACATAACAGGGTTATTTTAGATTTTGCTGGAAGAGGAGTAAAACTAAATATAGATAAGCTTGCTACTTTTGTTATTTATTCTCTTAAGAATTATTTTAGAAGAGTAAAAATGAAGGTTTGTGAGAAAAGTTTTGTTATGAATGAGAAAGCAGAAAAAAATAGAACTAAACCTTTGAAGGATAGTAAAGAGGTTAAGAGAGTTATATCTAATTTTAAAAAGATGGAAGCTACTTTGAAAAGTAAAGATGGGGTAATTATTAGTAAGGATCTAGCGGATATGTTAGATGAGGTAATTGAAGCTTATAAAGAAACTTCTAATTTAAAAGTTTTTACTTTGTTTAAAGATATGGTTAAAGATAAGTATGATTTTGATTGGAATGTAAAGCGAGTTAAGTTTAATAATCTTGATGAGTTTGCAGATAGTTTATTTGAAGTATTAAAGGATCAAGAATATACTGAAGCAGTGAATGCTATAGGTGATAAAGTTTTAAAGAGAGTTACGGAAGGAAAGAAGTTTAGTGAGATAAGCGCTTCTTTTAATGATTTTATATTACTTGAGGCTGCTTATCATTTGCAGAGTACTGACAAAAATAGAATTAGTAATTATATAGCAAATAAATATGGTAATTTTTTTGTTGCTAGTAATGAAGAAATTGCTGCGGCTTCAATTGGTTTATTTAATACTTTGTTTGGATATTTACATGATGATTTGTTAGATAATGAGAATGCTTTTACTAGTGGAGATAATACTGGATTTGATTATAGTACGTTAGATTTTTCGGCATTTAATGTTAGTTATTTAAAGCCAGATAATGGACCAATAGATAGTCATAAGGAAACTTATATGGGTGCTTCTAAAAGACTTGCGGCTATTCAAAGTAAGATACAGAAAAATACTGAGAGTTTAAATGCGGTTAAGTTAAGTGGAAATACTAAGGCACAGGCAGTACTTAGTGCTAATTTAAATAATGATAAGATTTTAGAAGCAACTATGATTAGTGATGTAGCATCAGCTAAAGCAACTTATGATGATGCAGTAGATTATGTAACTGATAATAGTTTACTTGTCTATAACAGGGGTATTATTAATGGAATAAGAAATAGTATTGCTCATGGTAAGTATATGGTTATCCAAAGTGGTTCTTTTGATGATGTTAGGATATTGTTTGAAGATATTTATGAAGGTGAAACTACATTTAAGGCTGATATTTCAATTGCAGATTTTTTAAATTTTATATATTCGAGTGAAGCTAAAGTTGTGTCATTTGTAAAGAGTAAAAAGAAAGTCAATGAAGTAAGTATATAGTTTAGAATAAAGCCCATTTTATTGTAAATAATAGTAATAAATGATATAATTTTTTGTGAATTAAGGTTGTGATTTGATGTATAGAAAGACATATGCACTTATTGATTGTAATGTTATTGAGGATAATGTTAAAGCAATAATAAAGGAGTATTCTTCTTATAAGTATTATTTTGGAGTAGTTAAAGCTAATGCTTATGGGCATGGGTTAGGAGTTATTAAGTATATGCTTAAGGCCGGTATTAATTATTTAGCAGTAGCTACTTTAGAAGAGGGATTAGAGGTTAGAAAAAGATATAGTGATGTTCCTGTATTAGTTTTAGAACCAGTTAGTGCTAGTGATGCTGAGGTTGCTTCAAAGAATAATATTACAATAACGATAGATAACAAAGATATTTTTGATGAGATTAAGAAAAAGAAAATAAGGGTTAAGTTTCATTTGAAGATTGATACGGGAATGAATAGATTTGGTGTTAAGTCTAGTGAGGTGGCTTCTTATATTTATAATAATTCAGATAAGAATTTATATATGGAAGGCGTGTTTACTCAGTTATATTCTGGAGTGGGTGATGAGCTAAATAAAGAGGTATCTAGATTTAAAGATATAACTAGGAATATTGATTTAAATAAGGTAGATATTGTTCATTTGGATAGAAGTTTGACGATGGAGCAACATAAGGCATTTGATTTTGCGAATGGGGTAAGATTAGGTGTTGTAATGTATGGATTTGCGAAAAGATCATTTCCACTTTCTTGGAAGAGAAAACTTTTTAATAAGTTAACTTTTAAGAAGTATGTTCCGGATGTTAGTCCTTTAAAGCTTAATACTGCATTTAAGCTTGTTACTAATGTGATGGAGATAAAAGAGATTAAGCCTGGAGAAGGTGTTGGATATGGTGGTATGTATGATGCTAAGTCTAATATTAAGATAGGGATTCTTCCTTATGGCTTTGCTGATTTTGCACTTATTAAACCATATTATGTAGAGATTAATGGTAAGAAGTATAAGACTATTACTAATTATATGGATATAACTTCTGTTATAATTGATGATGATGTTAAATTAGGTGATGAGGTTATTATATTTGGTGATATGATTGGTATTCGTGAGATTGCTGGATATACTGGAGTTAATGTGTATAAGTTAATTTGCAGTGTTACATACAGGGTACCAAGAGTTTATGTTTATAATGGAAAGAGGATAGAAGATGAAGAAGTTTAGAGCACTTATTATTGGAAATGATATTAATGCTTATTATTTAGCTAGATGTTATCATGAGTTTACGGGAGAGAAAGCAGATTTGCTTAGTATTATAATTCCTGGTGAGAAGCCATTTGCTTATACGAGATATACTAAGATTTTAAATATTAAGTATGTAGAGAATCTATGGGATGAAAAAGTATTTTTAAGTGAATTAGATAAGTATTATGAAGAGCATAAGAAGGAGAAAATACTTCTTGTTAGTAGTAATGAGACTTATGGTGAGTTTATAGCGAAGAATAAGAGTAAGCTTAAGAGTAAATTTTTCTTTAATTATCCTAGTGTTAAGTTACAACATACTTTAGTTAATAAGGAAGACTTTTATAAGACGTATGCAGATAGTGTAATTGATTTACCAAGAAGTATTTATTATGATTGTACTAAGAATGAAGAGATTAAACCAGAGGATATTACTTTCCCGGTAATTGTTAAACCAGCAAATGTTATTTTATTTAAACATATTAATTTTGTTGGTAAGAAGAAGATTTATAAGTTAGATACGATGGAAGAGTTACTTGATGTTATTGATAAGTTTAAGAAGGGTAATTATACGGATACAATTATTATTCAAGAGTATATTCCTGGTGATGATTCACATTTATTTGATGCAGTAGTTTATGCAGATAAGAATAAGAAGGTAAAGATGGTTTCTTTTGCTCAAATAGGGTTACAAGAGCATGCTCCTAGAATGATTGGAAATGCAGCCGTTATTATTAATGGGTATTCACAGTATCCTGGAGTAGAAGAGCAAATTGAGAAGATTAGAAAGTTTACTGAGAAAATAGGGTATCAAGGATTTGCTGAATTTGATATGAAGTATGATGCTAGAGATGGTAAGTATAAAGTAATGGAGATTAATGCCAGACAAGGAAGATGTTCTTATTATATAACACCTGCTGGATTTAATTTGATTGAGTTACTTTATAAGGATTTAATTGAAGGTAAGGAACTTAAATATAAGATTTGTGATAAGGAAGTACTTGAGACGTTTGTACCAAAGTGTGTAGTTAAGAAGTATATTACAAATGAAGAGTTTAAGAAGAAGGCTTTATCTATGTGGAAAGATAGAACAGAAGCACTTAATTATAAAAAGGATAATGGTTTCTTAAGAAAGTTACTTTTATTAAAGATCAGGTATAATTATATTAAGGCTTATAAAGAGTTTAAATGGGACTGGAAATAGTCCTTTTTTTGTTTATATTTTTAGTATTTGGGAATAATAATACTGATGTGTATGAAGAAGTATGTTGTTTTTAATTTATTTTTATTTTATGGAATAGTTTTAAGTTATTTGGTTTTTAGTAAAAGTTATGCTTATGAAAATAGTGCTGTTGTGTATCCTGAAGGTGTTACTACACTTAATTTTAGTGATAAAGTGTCAGATAAATATTTTGATAGAGTTTGTTCTTATGATGATTGTTTTGATTATATGGGTGGTGATGTGAAAATTTTTATGAAGGATTTTAGTAATTACTTAGATAGTAAAAGTAGTACTGAATACAAGGAAATGATATATAGTAAAGGATATCCAATTACAAAAATTTATTATTCTAAAGATTAATTTCTTCAATATATTCTTTTCCGTATTTTTTAATTTCTGTAATAAATATAGATGGGTTGTTTTTAGGCACTAGTAGGTAAGTATAGTTTTTTGATCTAGTAAGAGCAACATAGAAAAGTCTTCTTTCTTCTTCATCTGGGTAAGAGTCTGTTTTAATTATTTTATTTAATAGTTTGGGATTAGGTATTCTAGATGGAAAGCCATTTGTTTTGTTTTCAAGATTTATTATGATAGTGTTATCAAATTCCAGACCTTTTGATTTATGGATAGTTAAAAATTTTAGATTTTCAGTTTCTTTGATATTGTAGTCATACTTGTCTTTATTATTTCTTCCCATAATTAAGGTTGTTCCAAAAATTTTAGGGATAATTTTGTTTATAATTGTTTGTTTATTTGAAAAGTAAATTATTTTTATTGGTTTATTTAAATTTTTTTGGCAGATTACTGTTTTTTCAATCTGTTTTTTATTTTGCATTATAAATTTATTTGCTAAGTTGATTGTTTCTTGATTATTTCGATAGTTCATTACTAATTTTAAAATAGTTATTTCTGGTATGTATTCTTTTATGTTTAGAAAGATATTTAAATCTAGACCACTAAATCTATAGATAGATTGGTAGTCATCACCAACAAAGAATATTTTGGCATTATTTATTTTTTTAATTGCTAGGATTAGGTTAAGTCTTGTATAAGATGTGTCTTGAAATTCGTCGATTATTATAAAAGTATAAGGTACTTTTTTAATGTTGTTTGATATAAGTTTTTCAGCGTTTATTATTAAATCATTAAAGTCGTGAGTACCAGATGATTCTAGTTCTCTTTGATAGATAAGGTAGATGTCTAAGATGATTTTTAAGTAGTCTTTATTTATGAAGTGTGATTTATTATAAAGATTCCATAGTGTATCAATTGATGAATAGTTAGCTTTATATAGGTTAATAAATGTTTTGATGTAAGTTTTTAGATTTGAAATGGTTGTTTCGATACATATTCTTTTAATTATTTGATTTGTTTTTTTATTTGTTTTAGCATAGCTTTCAAAGTATTCATTAATAATATAGTCAAGGTTGTTAACAGCAAGATGGCAGTTTTCATCTTTGATAATGTTTATAGCTAGTTTATGAAATGTTGAGATATCTATTTGCTTGTTACATTTTCTTTTAATGTCATTTACGGATTCATTTGTAAAAGAGATAACTAAGATTTCTTTTTCTTTGTAGATGTTATTATCTATTAGGTAGTTTATTTTATTAATTATGGTATGCGTTTTACCAGAACCAGCACCAGCGATGAGGAGGGTATCATTAAGTGATAGTACTGCTTTTTGTTGTTCTTCATTCATGTTTATTAATATAGGTGATTATTTACATTTAGTCAAGAAAAAAGAACATTAATCAATTTTGGTTAATGTTCTATCTAGTAGTGAGTAAAGGTAAGTGTCTACTTGTTTGTGAGTTTTATTCTTGATATATTCTTTGTATCCGTTTAATTGCTTTTTATATGCATTATCAGCAACGTTTTTAAGTTTGTAGTCAATTATATCAATATGGTCATTATACTCTAACATGAGGTCAATGACACCTGTTTTTTCACTTGTTTCATTATCATCTATAAATTCATATTCTTGATATATTTCAGCATTGTTTATATTTTTAAAGATATCATTTTTAAGTAGGTTTTCTAGGATGCTTTTTTCAATAGGACTAAGTAAAGTGTAATCGGGATTTTTAAGGTTAGTGTTTTCTAACATGTAGTGCATTTCTGTACCAAAGTTCATGTTATTTTTTTCTTCTTCAGTGATTAGTTTACTTGTTTCTTTTGAAAAGTGTTTTTCTTCTAGTGGACTTGTTTGAAATTCTTTTTCTTCTACGGTTATTGTTTCATTTGTATTTATTAGGCCATCTAAGTTAATATTTTTTGATATTTTGTAGTCATCATTAATTTCAGGAATATTAACGTTTGTGATGTATTTTTCTATGTATTCATAGACAGAGTTGAGGATATCTTTAAATGATTTATACTTCATACGGTCTAAGTCATCAATGACTTTTTCGTTGTTTGTTACATAGATTTTGTCACTGTCAAGGCTTGTTACAATAATCATTTTTTCTTTTGCTCTAGTAAGTGCTACGTATAGAAGTCTTATTTTTTCGGATATTTCTTCAAGAATATAGTCTTTTTTGAGTAGTGTTTTATAATCATATTCTGTAATTTTGCCAATGCGCCAATAAGATTTTGCATCTATATCCAGTTCAGGAAACTTCATATCATAGCTGAACCAATCTCCTACTTTATCAAATTCTTCTAATTCATGTATGATTTCTTTTAAATTTTCTGGTAAATGGGAGTAATCATATTCTATACTATAATCATAAAGTGGTTTATCAGTTTTGAACGGATCTTCATAGATTATTCCTTCTTTTGCATTCATTACACTCAAGCCCGGCGCTGTGCCTTCCGGCGCGGCTGGCCGGGCCATTGCTATCTTACCATACCCTTGCCGGAAATGCAAAGGTTCGCGCAAATTTTTACGGTTTCTTCACCGGTCTTTGCCAGCGCTTTTCCGCTCAGCCCGCAAGGGTGTGCAGCTGGGCGATGTAGTCCTCGAAGCACAGGCCGCTGGCGCTGATCTTCCGGGCGTTTTCCACGCCCACATAGCGCCAGTGCCAGGGCTCGTAGGTGATCTCGGTCTGGGCCTCGGCCCCCTTGGGGTAGCGCAGGATGAAGCCGTACTCCACCGCGTGCTCGCACAGCCAGCGGAAGGCCGTGGTGTTCTCAAAGCCCTCGTCCAGCCCGGTGTGTTCGGGGCTGTTCAGGTCGGCGGCAAGGCCGCAGTTGTGCTCGGAATAGCCCGGCGGGTTGACGACCGCCGCCGCCTTTTCCTTGGCTGTGGCCAGGTCGTAGCCCTGGTCGGTGTAGTATTTCGTCTTCCGCTCGTACAGACCGGTCTGGTACTTGACGCTGCGGTAGCCGCTCTGCATCCAGATGGTCACATTTTCGGCGGCAGCGGCTTTCTGCATCTCCAGAAAGGCATCGCAGGCCACGGTCTGCAGCGTCTTGTTCACAGCGGTCTTCGAGCCGCACTCCTTGGTCTCAAAGGTATAGTCGTCCGGCATCTTGTTGGTGTGGTTCACCAGCACCATCATCGGGTCGGCCAGCAGGGCGGCGGCCTCGGCCTTGGTCAGGCCCAGCGCATTGTCCCGGCTCTCCTCGGCCTCTTCGCTGGCGGCAGCGCTGGTGGATTCGGCGGCGCTGCTGGGGAACATCAGGTCGGTCAGCAGCCCGTTCGTCTCGCTGGCGGCACTGCTGGCGGGGGCACCGGCGGCGCTGGCCGAGGGCACCGGGGCCTTGCGGTTGAGCAGGAAGGCCGCGCCGCCCACGACGAGACAGACGACGGCGGTCAGCCCGGCCACCCGGCGGATGGCACGGCTGCGCCGACGGCGGCGCACTTCCGCGCGGGTCAGGCGGCGGTGGGTAGGTCGATGTTGTTGGTCCATAACGAGCCTTCTTTCTTGTCAGCGGCCCTGCCTTCTCAGGCGGGCAGGCCGCAGTTTGCTTGCATAGTTCTTCAGGTTCCGGAAATACTACCTTCGGAGGTGTTCCCCTATGAAGATGACAGCGCAGGAATATGCGCAGCGGGTGAAAAAGGTCGGCCCCCACTCCCCCCTCGGCACCGACTGCCTGTGGGCCTTCGGGGTAGGCGGCGGCATCTGCCTTCTCGGCGAGGTGCTCCGCCAGCGGTATCTCGCCCTTGGGCTTGAAGCCGACCTCGCGGGCACCCTGACCAGCTGCACCCTCATCGCCCTTTCGGCGGTGCTCACCACGCTGGGCTGGTACCAGAAGCTGGCGGCCAAAGCC
>OIZL01001382.1_pt1 | contig 13212 bp, 13 predicted proteins | sample 1588541 | NCBI WGS metagenome assembly OIZL01 (sample SAMN03283285) | human gut metagenome | biome: human-associated habitat; material: feces | host: Homo sapiens | place: Peru | collected 2012 | reverse complement strand
TATAGATTGCCCAGCAACAGTATTAAATGTTGTTGGAAATACAAGTTCAGCAATGATTGTATCAAGAATAGTAGATGGCAAAGATTGCTTAAAAGAAGAAAAATAATAATTGAATATATAAATAAAAATAGAAAGTTACATTGTAACTTTCTATTTTTTCCTTTTAAATTTTAATGTTGACCACAAAATAATTGCAAGTTGAGCAGGAATGCCCAATATAAACAATTGCCAAAGGTTAAACTTAATCAAACACAAATATATACACGCTAATATACTCCAAACAAAAAACGAAACTATAATATAATTATTCCTTCTGTTTCCCCAAAGACTATTAAAAATTAAAAACATAAGTATTGTTAGAGGAACACTAATGTAAAAGACGTACCATACATAAATACCTTTAAAAATTGAAATCAAGCTAAAAATTATTGTAGATACAATCCATATAGGACAAGCAGACAATAATGAAAGAGGAATTTTGTTAAGACCATTTGAATTAGTTTTGCTTTCTACTACAATCAATTTTTCATCTGCTAAATGTTCATTTAAAAGATAATCTACACTTACTCCAAACAAATCTGCGATTTGTTTTAAAACTACAACATCTGGAATAGATTCTGCTCGTTCCCATTTTGATATTGCTTTGTCAGAGTAATTTAGTTCTTTTGCAAATTCCAATTGAGTTAAATTTTTAGCTTTTCTAAGGGTTGTTATGTTATTTGCAATAATTTGCTTTAAATCGTTCATACAACTACATTCTCCTAACTATTCTACTAATAGTAGAATTGAAAAACAAGTACTCTACCAGTATAGCATAAAAGTGTAGAAATAGCAATACCAACAAATTCTTGACTTGTTTAACAAAATAGTGCTAAACTATTGAAAGTGAAAAAACAAATAACAAATTTGGAGGTAATAAAAATGAAAAAATTAAACAGCGAAATTTATAAAATCGATGAAATATATAATTTTAGAGATTTAGTAAATCATAGTGCTAACAAATATCCAGATAATGTAGCATACAAATTTAAGAAAAATTTAGGAAAACCAAATCAAAAAATAGTAGAAAAAACATACAGTCAAATAAAAGAAGAAGTAGAAGCATTTGGAACATCACTTTTAAAATTAGGATTAGAAAATAAAAAAGTAGCAGTTATAGGAAACAACAGATATGAATGGTGTCTTACATATTTAACAGTTACAACATCAAACATGGTAGTTGTTCCATTAGATAAAGCATTACCAGAAGCTGAAATAAAAAGCTTAATAAAAAGAAGCAAAGCAGATGCTGTTGTATATGAAAATAAATATAGTAAAGTTTTTGAAGAAATTAAAAAAGAAGACACAACATTACAATATTTTATAAATATGGATTTAGATAAAGAAACAGAAGGAATTTTATCTGCTAGCGAATTAATAGAAAAAGGAAAAGAAGAAAGAAAAAACGGAAACAAAGAATATGACGAAATAAAAATAGATAATGAAAAAATGAGCGTTTTAATATTTACCTCAGGAACAACAAATACAGCAAAAGGTGTAATGCTTTCTCAAAAAAATATAACATCAAACATAATGGCAATGGCTAAAATGTCAAAAATGTATCCAGACGATGTACTATTATCTTTCTTACCACTACATCATACATTTGAATGTACAATCACATTTCTATATGGATTTTATAGTGGAGCAACAGTTGCTTTTTGCGATGGATTAAAATATATTGCAAAAAATTTACAAGAATACCATATTAGTGTATTTGTAGCAGTACCATTAGTACTAGAAACAATATACAAGAAAATACAAAAAGGAATAAAAGATCAAGGCAAAGAAAAAGTCGTAAATACAATGAGCAAAATTGCAAACTTTTTATTGAAATTCCATATTGATATAAGAAGAAAAGTGTTTAAATCAGTTTTAAACCAATTAGGAGGAAATTTAAGAATAGCTTACTTTGGAGCGGCTGCTATGGATAAACACGTAATAGAAGGATATAACAATTTTGGAATAGATACTGTGCAGGGATATGGATTAACAGAAACCTCTCCACTAGTTGCAGCAGAAACAGATAAAGAACATTGCCCTGGAAGTGTTGGAATGGCTCCATTCAATATTCAAATAAGACTAGAAGATGTTGATGAAAATGGTGTAGGAGAAATAGTTACAAAAGGACCTAATGTAATGCTTGGTTATTATGAAGACGAAGCAGCAACAAAAGAGGTTTTAAAAGACGGATGGTTTCATACAGGAGATTTAGGATATTATAATAAAGATGGTTACTTATTTATAACAGGAAGAAAAAAAGAAGTTATAGTATTAAAAAATGGAGAAAATGTTTTCCCAAGTGATATAGAATTTTTAGTAAATAAATTACCTTATGTAAAAGAAAGTATGTTATTTCCAAGGGAGAATTCAAAAGGGGAAATTGCATTAGGTATAAAAGTTGTATATGATGAAAGTGAAATAAAATCTCACTTTGGAGAAAAAACAGAAAAAGAATACAAAGATTTAGTATGGGAAGATATTAAGGAAATAAACAAAAAATTATCACAATTTAAGAGAATAAAAGAACTAATTTTAACAAAAGAAGAATTAGAAAAAACAACAACACAAAAAATAAAAAGATTTAAAGAAATAGAAAAGATATTAAAAAAATAATAATAAAATAAAAGGTTGCTATTAAAAAGGCAACCTTTTTTGTACATGTAGCGAAGCCACTTTTCTTATTGTATAGGAAAAATCGACTTTTATCTTGACCTCATGTAAGATTTTTCCGTATACAACAAGGTTAGGCTACCTTAAAACGCCCGAACGAAGTGAGTGGCATGTATTTTGCACTTTCTTCGAAGGTATACTTAGCAAAATGCCTTTCTTATATAAATAAGTTTAAAAAACTTATAGAAATTGATATTAAAAAAGACTTTAAAGAAACTCTAATGCTTTTCTTAAACATTGTTTGAGCAGCAAGAATTCTTCGTTCTTTTAAAGTAACTAATGCAGTTGTTTCGTCATCTGGTTCAATGCTTAAAGATTTATCTTGACTTTCTAATTCATTGTCAACACTACCGAGGATTATTAGTATTTTGCGATTCATCTAAAGATATAGCGCTTTCAACACTAGAATTTTCTTCTTTTGGACTGCTTAAATCTAAATCGTCATTAAAGTTTTCATTATCTGTAAAAAAATCATTAGTATTTACAGAGTTTTTTATATTATTCAATTTTTCTAATTCATTATTTAATCTATCAATGATGCTATTAATATCCATAAATAACACATCCTTGGTTTTATCTTTGGCTTTATTGAATATAATGTATATATGTTTTAATTGATTATAGCATTATAAAAATTAAAATGCAAATAAAAGTAGAAAGAACCTAAAAAAGAGCAAAAAACAGAATAAAATGGAAAAAATTACAAATAATCTTTACAATTATATTAGAATATAATATTACGTGCAAAAAAATAAATTTAAGGGGGTAAAAGATGCTTAGTTACAAAAACAAACTAATGGTATCAACAATAATTGCAATTCTTTTTATAAGTATATTTGGGATGATATATACTGTAAATGGTGCGAATGAAAATATTCAAATAGTAAAAAAATCAGGAAATAAATATTTAATTTATATATCAGGACATATGAATTTGCAATTTGAATTTGCATTTAGCAATGACCAAGGGGCAAATAAAGAAACCTTAGGTTATAAAAGTTCTATATTAGACTCAACAAGTGAAGAAAATAATGTAGCATATATTGACAATTCATTATATAGTGCATATTTTTCTGGAAAAACTTATTTGTGGGCTAGAGATTTAAGTGGAAAATATTTTGCAGAAGGAGTAGAGATTGATTTAAGTAAAGCTATTGAAGAAAGCAATGTAAATCTTATAAATAATCTTACAAAAATAATAAAAGTAGATACAAAAAATACTATTACTACATCAGAAGTAGTAAATGAAGTAAAAGTTACAAAAACAGTTGGAAAAGTAGATGTTTTAGAGGAAGGAACAACATACTATCAATTAGTTAAATTGCCTGCAAGTGAAGAGCACAATGAATTTATGAAAACTGCAGAGAAAATTGCAAATGATAAAATTGAAAATAATATGTATGCAAAACTAGAAGTAGCAAATAAATTTTCAAATTACTATAATAAATTAGTACCAAATGTTGATGATGCAAAGTGGATAAAAGTTAATAATAATACTATTTTACAACCAGAAAAATCACATGATGGAGAACAATATATATTATGGTTAAAAACAGAAAAAAATGGTGAAAACAAAATAGACGTACAGTTTTTAACATGTTTTGAAGATTATAAACCAGAAGTAATCTCGGAAAAAATAACAACAAAATTGCCAGTTACATATGACAATCCAATTCTATTTATAATATTAGCAGTATTAGTAGTAGCGCTTGTGGTAGTACTTATCTTAAGAAATAAGACAGAAAAAATAAAGACAGAAAAACATTAGAGGTGAAATATGAGAAAAGTTTACAATTTTCTACTAATCACTATAATAATTTTAATAATTATAGTAATAGGACTAATATTAATTAAATATGGAAAGAACAGAATAAACGAAAAAGAAATTTCAACTGCACTATTAGATATAAAACAGACGCAACAAAATACAACACAACAAGCAAAATATAAAGGATTGGATGTGATAGGAATAATAGAAATTCCTAAAATTAACATAGAATATCCAATATTAGCAGTAACAACGAAAGAAACAATGCATATATCCATAACAAAGTTTTGGGGAAATGGTGTGAATGAAGTAGGAAATTTATGCTTAGCAGGGCACAATAATTATAATGGAACTATGTTTGGAAAGGTAAAAAAATTAGAATTGGGAGATGTAATCAATTTAACAGATCTTGAGGGAACTATTAAGCAGTACACAATATATGATAAATACATTACAAACCCTAATGATATTTCTATTACAGAAACAAAAGAGTTCGGTTCAAGAGAACTGACATTGATTACATGTACTAATGGAAACAAGGAAAGGCTTATTATAAAAGCAAGAGAAATATAAAAACAAATTATTAAATGAAAGGAGAGTATAATTAGCATATTTAATTATACGAGGAAAAAAATGAAAGGAAAATTTAGTACCAAAACGATACTAATTAGTATTTTAACTGTAATACTTTTAGCGGTTGCAATAACAGGTACAGTTTTATTCTTAAAGGATTCGGGTAAAGCTTCAGCTGCTCAAGAAGATAAAAAAGCTCAAGAATCTCAAAAAGTTACATTACCAGTTACGGGAACAGATAAACAGAATGAAGAAACTACATCACCAACTGTAGAAGAAAACAATGAGGAAATAAATCAAGAAGCAAATCAAGAAAGAATAAATGAGAACACACAAAACAATAATACACAAACAAATTCTAATATACAAACAGAAAGAAGAACAAGCGAAAACAATTCAGCAAATAGAGTACAAGGAGAACAGGAATTTTTCACATATCGTGACAAATTAGTTTCAGAGGATTTTTTAGTAGGCTGGACACCAATAAGTGTAAAAACACTTATTCAGACTACTGAAAATGAATTGAATGTACCAGAACTAGAAATAAATAAAAAAAGCTATACAGAGGCCGACATTATATATAAAGATGAAGGAATAGCATTCCCAGAAGAAACAATATATACATATACTAGACCGGAAAAAAAAATCTTTTACGAAATTAATGTAGCGAATATTAGTAAAATAGACGCAAAAAATATAAGAGTGTACGATACAATTCCTGAAGGAACGACATTATTTCAAAAACCGGAAAATGCAGAATTTGAGAATGAAAAATTAACATGGACTATAAATATTCCGGCTGAAACAGAAATAACATTAAGATTTATAGTTACAGTTAATAAAGAAAAAACAAGCGGAACGATAAGAAATTTTGCAATTGTAAATGGTGATAAAACAAATGAAACAGAGAATCCTGTTATAGTGTATAAAAAAAGCGTAAAACAAACAGAACCATTGCATGAAGAAGAAACTATAGATTATACAATAAGTATAACAAATACTGGAGAAGTTGATACAATAATAAAACAAGTAGAAGACACAATTCCAGATGGAATAACATATAAGCCAAATAGTGCAAGTCACTCTGGAAATTATAATGAAGAAGATAGAAAAATAACATGGTATGATATACCATTATTAAGAAATGAAACAGTAGAAATTGCATTTAAAGCAACAGTAGATAAATTACCAGAGGGAATTTATGGCAAAACAATAAAAAACATTGCAATAGTGGATGGAGATAATACTAATGAAGTAATAAACCATGTAGTGAAACCACACATTACAAGAGTAAAAACAAATAATCCAGTAGAAGCAGAATATCTACATGAAGGAGATACAATAACATATACAATTACAGCAGGAAATGATGGAACAGAAGCAAAAACAATAAAAATAGAAGATGAAGCACCAGAAGGAACAACTTTAAAAGAAATTAAAACAGCAGGAGGAAACAAAGTAGGCGAAAAAGGTGTTGTATGGGAAAATATAACATTGAATCCAGGAGAAAGTAAAACATTTGAATTTACTGTAACAGTAAATAATTTATCAGAAAAAGAGTATGGAACAACAATAAAAAATACAGCAAAAGTAGATGGGGAAGATACCAACGAAGTAATAAATCATGTAGTAAAACCACATATTACAGCGGAAAAAGTAAGCAATCCAAAAACAGGTTCTACAGTAAAGTACGGAGATATTATTACTTATACAATTAAAGTAAAAAATGACGGAACAGAGACAAAAACAGTGGATATTACGGATAATATACCATTAAATACAGAATTCGATAGTGTTCAAGATGAAGGTATTACAATAACAAATAATGGAAAAGTTACAGGAGTAAAATGGACTAAAACAATTCCAGCAAACACAACAACACCTATAACAGTAAGCTTTAAAGTAAAAGTAACAGGAAATGTAGCACAAAAAATTGAAAATACAGCAATAGTAGATAATGAAGAAACAAACAAGACAGAACACGAAATAGTGAAAGATATAAAAATAACTACAAAAAGTTATACAGGAAAAAATGTTATACTTGTATTAGATCTATCATCTTCAATGTTGGATAAGACATCAAATGGGAAAACAAGATTAGAAGTATTAAAGAAAGAAGCAAATAAATTTATTGATAACATTTTAGTAAACACAAATAATACAATTACTTTAATAACATTTAATTATGACAGCTATGATAATGCAATAAAAAATTCACAAGAACTTGATAGAAGATATAAAACAACATATGAAGCAAATCTAAGAAGCTTAAATAGAGCATTCGTAGGAACAACGGTACAAAAACGTAATAGTAATAATGCCATAGACTTAAAGAACATAATAAATTCAATTTCATTAAAAAGAGCATTACTTACAAATATACAAGTGGCAATGAGAACAACATTAGAAGAAGTAAATAAATTATCAAAAGACTCAAGCAGAGAAACTGTAGTTGTATTTATAGGTGATGGAGCCCCATCATGTACTTCATATGAAGATACAAGTAAACCTGGTGATAATGGAACATATTATGGATTTGACACACAAACAAATACAGAAAAAGCAATTAACAATTATGCAAATAAGATAAAAACAAAAGCGAAGATTTATACAGTGGGATTTGAGCTTCAAGGAGAGGACGCATGGAAACAGGAAATTTCAAATCGTATTATAGCTAAAATGTCAAATGATAATGGAACTGAAAGTAATAACTATCATTTTTTAGCAACAGCTAATGATTTAAGTAAAAAATTATCACAAATTGGTGAAGCTCTTGGAGAAACAAAAACAATAAACTTAACAACAAATAATGTTGGAGAAGTAAATGAGAAATTACCTAAAAATACAAAGTTAAAAATAGATGAAAAAAGGCCAGTAATATTGAATATAGATTCAGAACAAAGAAGTTTTAAGACAATTAATGAAATACAAGATTATTTCAATTCAACTGGAAGACTAAAATATGATACTACAAAAACTGAATTTATAATATATGCAACAAAATTTAACCCAGAAAGCAAAATTTCGTTATCATACTATTATACAAAATAAAACTAAAAGCAAGGAATTCGAATTCCTTGCTTTTTATATATACAGAGGGGTTGTATTAAATAAATATTAACACATTATAATATAATTATAACACAGTTTACATAAATATACAAACTCCAATTTATTCAAAAAAATTAAAAAAACACTTTCTTTTATATAAGTATATATGATAGAATAATAACGAAAATTTAAAGGAGTGTGTTTTATGAAAGACATAGCATATAAAAGAATACTATTAAAGCTAAGTGGAGAAGCTTTAGCAGGAGAAAGAAAAAATGGAGTAGATGCAGAAACTTTAGGAAAAATATGTGACAAAATAAAAGAAATAGTAGATATGGGAGTAGAAGTATCAATAGTAGTTGGAGGAGGAAACTTCTGGAGAGGAAGATATGGACATCAAATGGAAAGAACAACATCAGATTATATGGGTATGCTTGCAACAACAATTAACGGTTTAGCTCTTCAGGATGCATTAGAAGCAAGAGGAATATATACAAGACTTCAAACTGCAATTGAAATGAGAGAGATAGCAGAACCATATATAAAAAGAAAAGCAATAAAACATTTAGAAAGAGGAAGAGTAGTAATATTTTCTTGCGGTACTGGGAATCCATATTTTTCAACAGATACAGGAGCAGCTTTAAGAGCAGCAGAAACAGATTCAGAAGTAATATTACTTGCAAAAACAATTGATGGAGTATATTCAGCTGATCCAAAAGAAGACCCAAATGCAGTAAAATATGACGAAATATCTTATTTAGATATATTAAATCAAGATTTAAAAGTTATGGACTCAACAGCAACATCACTTTGCAAAGATAACCATATACCATTAGTAGTATTTGGAATAGACGACCCAGAAAATATAGTTAGAATTATTAAAGGCGAGAAAATCGGTACATTAGTAAAATAAATTAAAAACAAATAATAAAGGAGAGAATTTTATGGAATTAAATCATATTGAAGAAAAAATGAATAAAACAATTAGTGTTTTACAAGAAGACTTTTCAGAAGTAAGAGCAGGTAGAGCAAATCCTGCAATATTAAATAAAATAAAAGTAGACTACTATGGAACACCAACACCCATTAATCAAGTAGCAGGAATTTCAGTTCCAGAAGCAAGATTAATAGTAATACAACCATGGGATATGAGCTTGTTAAAAGAAATAGAAAAAGAAATATTAAAAGCAGAAATAGGAATAAATCCAAATAATGATGGAAAAGTTATTCGTTTAGCTTTTCCAGAACTAAATGAAGAAAGAAGAAAAGAATTAGTAAAAGAAGTTAAAAAAATGGCCGAAGATTCAAAAATATCAATCCGTTCAATAAGAAGAGAAGCTATGGATGAAGCAAAAAAATTACAAAAAGATAATCAAATGACAGAAGATGAACTAAAAGGAGCCGAAGACAAAATACAAAAATTAACAGATAATAAAACAGCGGAAATAGATAAAATACTAGCAGAAAAAGAAAAAGAAATAATGAGTGTATAACAAAAAAAGCTTTTTGAAAATATTTTCAAAAAGCTTTCATTTTTTTTATATAATATGATAGAATAGTATAAATTGAAAAGATATAAAGGGGCAATAATATGGAAAATATAGATATAGATAAAGAAAATTTACCAAAGCACATAGCGATAATAATGGATGGAAACAGAAGATGGGCAAAAGATAGAGGCCTTACAACAAGAGAAGGACATAAGGCAGGAGCACAAGCATTAGAAGATATATCAAAATTTTGTAACAAAATAGGAATAAAATACTTAACAGTATATGCATTTTCAACAGAAAATTGGAAAAGAAGCAAAAAAGAAGTATCTGCATTGATGGCAATACTTAGAATGCGAGTGGATGCATTTATAAAAGAAAAAGATAAACAAAATATACGAATCAAAGTAATAGGAGATATAAAAGGATTAACAAAAAGCTTGCAAAAATCAATAGAAAAAGCTATAGAAATGACTAAAGATAATACAGGACTAACATTAAATATAGCATTTAATTATGGAGGAAGACCAGAGCTTGTTAGAGCTACAAAAATAATTGCAGAAAAAGTAAAAAACAATGAAATAAATATAGAAGATATAAATGAACAATTAATTTCAGATAACTTATATACAGCAGGACAGCCAGACCCAGACTTACTTATAAGAACAAGTAAAGAGCTAAGAACAAGCAACTTTTTACCATGGCAATTAGTATATACAGAATTTTATTTTCCAGACAAACATTGGCCAGAATTTGGGGAAGAAGACTTGTTAGAAGCGATACGTGTATATCAAAAAAGAAACAGAAGGTTTGGAGGAAGACCATAGGCTATTAATACAAACAATAAATCACAAGTACAATGTAGGGGCCACCACCATGGGCGACCCCAATAACTATAAAATGAAAGGAAAATAATATGAAATTAAAAAGAATTTTAAGTGGATTAATAGGTTTCCCAATTGTTGCATTAATTTTTATATATGGGAATAAATATATAATAGATGCATTTATAGGAATAATATCAATTATAGCAATGTATGAATACTTAAAATGTTTAAGTGTAGATTACAAACCAGTAAAATGGATAGCATATATACCATGTTTGGTAATTCCATTTTTACATGTAATTCCAAAAGAATATTTGCTAACCACTGTTGTAGCTTCAATAGCGTTAATAGTAGCATTGCTTTTTATGAAAGTAATTGCAAGTAATATGAAAACCAGTATAAGTGACATAGCAGTAACACTTTTTGGAATATTCTATATAACATTTTTCTTATCATTTATATCAATGCTATATGGTATGGAAAATGGAAAATACCTAATTTGGTTTATTCTAATTTCTGCTTGGGGAACAGACACATTTGCATATCTAGTTGGAGTAAAATTTGGAAAACATAAATTCAGTAAAATAAGTCCTAAAAAATCAAAAGAAGGATGTGTACGGAGGAACAATTGGAGCTGTATTGATTTCGCTAATATACACCCTTTGCATAAACAAATTTGGTGGACTATCAATTTCTTATTTATATATAGGACTAATAACAGCAATACTTAGTGTTTTAAGCCAAATAGGAGATTTATCAGCATCTACATTAAAAAGAACAGAAGGAATAAAAGACTTTGGAAATCTAATACCAGGACATGGCGGAATTTTAGATAGAATAGATAGCATAATATTTATAGCACCATTTACATATTTCTTGTTGAATTTATTATAGAGGTAAATTACAGTTTTCATAAAAAAGGAGGCATAAATTGGTTTCATTTTTAATAAGTGCAATAAAAATAATATTCCTATTAGGATTTTTAATATTTATACATGAGAGTGGACATTTTTTAGTAGCAAAAGCGTGTAAAATAAAAGTGAAAGAATTTGCGATAGGGTTTGGTCCAACAATTTGGAAAAAGCAGGGCAAAGAAACAAAATATGCATTAAGACTTATACCACTAGGTGGATTTGTAAATATGTTAGGTGAAGAAGAACGTTCTAATGAGGAAGGTTCTTTTAGTACGGCAAGTATTCCAAAAAGAATAGCGGTAGTTTTAGCTGGTGGAGCAGTTAATATAATATTTGGTCTATTAGTTTACTTTGTATTAGTATCTTGCAATGGAAACTATATATCAAATGTAGTTGATTCAACACTTTCTAATTACTCTGCACAAGAAGTTGGAATAGAACAAAATGACAAGATTTTAAAAATCAATGGCAAAAAAATAAGATTGAGAAGTGACATAGATGAAGCTTTGCAAAAATCAAAAGGAAATGAAGTTTTAGTAACAATTAAAAGAAATGATGAAATAAAAGAAATAAAAGTAATTCCAACAAAAGAAGAAACAAAAAGTATTGGAATATATTTAGAGGCAAAAGAAGAAAATTTATCTTCTAGTATAAAAGGAGTATATTCAGAAAGCTCAGCAGAAAAAGCAGGTCTACAAGCAGAAGATAAAATAGTAAAGATAGATGGAATAGAATGTAAAGATGACCCATACAAAGTAATAGAACTAATATCTTCAAGCACAAACGAAAAAATACTAGTAGAAGTAGAAAGAAATAGTCAAATAAAAGAATTTGAAATTGAGCCACAGGTTAAAGAAACATATAAACTAGGAATAGTATTTAAGGTAGCAGAAAACACATTTGCAAACAATATATATTATGGCTTTTGGGATACGGCAGACTTCTCTGTTTCAATAATAGATAATTTAAAAATGCTATTTAAAGGTGAGGTAAAAGCAGATCAATTAATGGGACCAGTAGGAATATCAGAAGTGGTTTCTAAAACAGATGGAATAGTAGAATTTATATATATGTTAGCACTTGTATCACTATCATTAGGAGTAACAAACTTACTTCCATTCCCACCACTAGACGGAGGAAAAATTGTTATTTTAATAATAGAAGCAATAAGAAGAAAACCAATGAAAGAAAATATAGAAATAGGAATACAAATGGCAGGATTTTGTATACTTATAGGATTATCGATATTTGTAACATATAATGACATATTAAGGATTTTTTAGGAATTATAAAATAGAGAAGTAGGGGTCGCACTCTTGGGCGACCCACAATCATATAAAATAGGAGAGGAAGAATACGGAATGTCAAACACACTAAAAGACGTTTTTAAAGATTATAAAGGACAAGGAAATATATTAGAAGCACAAATAGAAAACATAAATCTATTCAAGAAAAGTAAAAAAATAGAAATAAAACTATTAACAGAAAAACAAATAAAAATTCAAGAAATATCAAGTTTTGAAGAATATTTAAAAACAAGATTTCAAATACAAAAAGTAGAACTTTATATCGGAATGAGGGAAAAAGGGGACAGACCCCTTTTTCCCCAGGAACTTGCAAATGACTGGAAAGACATAATTGGCTACATTTCTAAAAAGTTTCCATTAACAAAAGCCATTTTAAATACTAGCACAGTTGAAGTGGAAGACAATAAGGTAATTATTGATTTAAAAACAAAAAGTGCAGATTTTTTGCATTCTTATGAAATAGACAAAGAGATAGAAAAAGTAGTAAATAATTTATATGGTGTAAAATGTAAAGCAATATATAAAGAAAATGTTACAGAAGAAACAATAAAAAAACAAGAAGAATATTTG
>OIZL01001380.1_pt1 | contig 13228 bp, 11 predicted proteins | sample 1588541 | NCBI WGS metagenome assembly OIZL01 (sample SAMN03283285) | human gut metagenome | biome: human-associated habitat; material: feces | host: Homo sapiens | place: Peru | collected 2012 | reverse complement strand
AAAACTATAAAGCAAACGGTTGGGACAAAGAAATCAACACAACAGTAACTGAAAATGCAACATACACAGCACAATACTTTGCTGATTTCAACAATAATGATATTGAAGATGAAACAGAAAAAGTAACAGTTAAATTCTATAAAGGCGAATATGGTAATTTCAAAGAAGGAAGTACAACTGAATATCCTAATTTATTACCAGGATATGATAATTATCCAGAAGCCCCAGAAGTAGTAGCAAATGATAATTATGGCTTCAAAGCATGGAATCCAAATTATAATGCTAACACAATGATACCACTAGAAAACGCATCATTAGAATTTACAGCAACATACTTTGAAGATAAAAATCATAATGGTATTGACGATGAAACAGAAGAGCATTATACAGTTAAGTTTAATGCAGGACTTCATGGTACATTAGAAGGACAAACAACATATGAAAACATCCTAACAGGCTTAACATTTAGAGAAGCAGGAATTGTAATACCAACAATCAATGCAAACGAAAACTATAAAGCAAACGGTTGGGACAAAGAAATCAACACAACAGTAACTGAAAACGTAACATACACAGCACAATACTTTGCTGATTTCAATAATAATGATATTGATGATGAATCAGAAAAAATAACAATTACATTTGTACCAGGCGAACATGGTAATTTTGCCGAAAACTCTCAAACATCTTATGTATTATTACCAGGATATGATAATTATCCAGAAGCTCCAGAAGTTATTGCCAACAATAAATATGAGCATACCGGATGGACTCCTACATTACCACTAGGACAAATTGCTATTACCGTAAATAGTGATATTACTTACACAGCAACATACACAAAAACAACTGCCGATATCGCAGTAAATGTTACATCAAACATCACTCGTAATGGCACTGCCGTAGCAGGTAGTATTGTAGAATATGGTGATAAAATCAATTATACAATAACTATCAAAAACAATGATACAGTAGATGGTTCAGTAAACCTAAAAAATATCATTAATGGTAATTTAGACACAACTGACTTACCAGAAGAATATAAAGCCTTATTAACCAATGAAGGCTACACAGTAAATGTAACCGCTAACAACACTGTAACTATCAAATTCAGTTTAACAGTAAAATCTAATGTTAATGAAACAGTAAGAACTGACATTGCATACAGTGTAGATGGAAATGAAACAAATACAATTGAAGGTACAGAATATAATACCGAAAAAACAATTACTATCATTGAAAAAACTGAGACAGTAAATGGAACCAATATCGTAATTGTAATCGACCGTTCAGCAAGTATGGATGGCAACAGAATCAAAAAAGCCAAAGAAGCTACAAATAGTTTTATAGATAAAGTATTTACTAAAAATAGTAATACACATGGTTCTACAGTTACTGTAGTAACATTTGGAACGAAATATAAAATTCACACCCCATATGCTAACCAAATTGGAACTACCGCAACCGATTATGATACAGCACAAAACTTAAAAAATGCTGTTAATAATATAAAAAATCAAACTACAAATCCAGGCGGAAGTGGTACACCATACTACAAAGGCTTAGAAAAAGCTTATGGCATTTTATACGATAAGACAACTGGCTTATCAGCAAATGACAACCAAAATGCTGTAATATTCCTAAGTGATGGAGCACCAGACGATAATGACGATGAAACTAAAAGAGCAACCATCATTAATAACTTAAAAGATAAAAACACAATTATGTATGCAATTGGTTTTGGCGTAAAAAAAGATTCAGACGCACATAACGTATTGAAAACTGTTGCATACGGCAATGCTGACAACACATATCTTGCAAAAGATGATGGAACAAATGACCTGGTTAATGTATTTAGTGCTATTTTTTCTAAGATCGACGACAAAAACAAATCAAAACAAACAACAAAAGGTGTAGCAGAAATAGGACAAACAGTCGTGGCAGATGCAACACACCAAATCATTGTCAAAGTAAATGGCACAGAAACATACAAATTTAATTCATTAGAAGAAGCACTTGCATCAGGAGTCATCACAAGCAACACCACAGGATACAAAGTAAATGCTACAAAGTTCCAAGCTGGCGACAAAATAGAAGTTAGTTATTATGCTTCAATTAGTTAAAAAAATAATGAAAGGAAAAAAAGGAATAAATTATCAAATATTTATTTCTTTTTCCTAAAATTATGTTATAATTAACATATATAGGAGGAAAAATAAAATGGAAAACAAAGAAAAAGATAATTTTGAAGTTAAGAAAAGTGATTTAAACAAACCGAACAACAAAAAAATCTTAAGAATAATTGGCAATATAGTATTTTGGTTAATTTTCGTAGTTTTTCTAGTATGTGCAGTAACAAGTTATGTTAACTTTACCAAAGTAGAAGACAACAAAGAGCCAAGTTATTATCATACTAAGAAAAATTATACTGAAGATGACCAAAAAGTAGTAGTATATGACTATTACGTTTACAAAATCGTAAGAGTAGATGATAGTAAAGGCACCAAAGTAAGTTTAAAACTATGGTTCCTATCAGACTTAAACAAAAAAGAAAATAAGTAAAAAAATATAAGACACGCTAACAAACCCACAAGGTCAAAGATTGTGTCTTTTTTTCCATCTATTTTTGATGACAAAAATTAAACTATGTGTTACAATTATACTAGAGGTGTAAAAAGGATGGCTTATTTAAAATATAAAGAACTAACAAAATACTTTAATTTCTTTGAAGAACTAGATATGGATAAACTACCAGAATATGTAACCGACTACATATTTCCCCACGAAAAAATCATTGGAGCATATCGCACCAGCAGGGACAAAGGCATATTCACCGATAGAAAAATGCTTCTTTTCGATGTTACACCATTTTCTCGCACTAAACAAATCCATACAATCCCTTATAATTCCATATCAACAATAGCCATTCTCTTTAAAGGACCAACAGCACGCATCTTGGTTTATGTTGACAGTGGCTATCCTCTTACCTTAAAATTCGTAGGATTAACCGCAAAAGAAAAAACAAAACTACGAATCATGTATAACGAAATATGCAAAAAAGTAGTAGATCGTTAGAAAGCAACCCAAAATCTACCTATTTTTTTTAATAAAACTCACAACAACGAATATAATTTATTAGAAAAAACATAACTTTTTTACCACAAAGCATGATATATGTAGTATAATTAAGATAATACAATTTAGAAATGGAAGTGGAATAATGTTAACTTTAACAAAATCTTTATTTGCACTAATGATAGGATTTATGTTAACAACAGTATTTGGACTCATCATGATTCCAATACTAAAAAGAATTAAAGTAGGACAAAGAATAAGCATCTACGTAGGAGAAACACACCAAAAGAAAGCTGGAACACCAACCATGGGGGGTCTAATCTTCATAATACCAACCCTAATATCAACTTTGATTCTATTATTCATGGGCAAAATCAATTATTCAACCAATTTATTAATCATCTTATTTGTCATGGTAGGTTACACTCTAATTGGCTTTCTTGATGATTTCATAAGCATTAAAAAGAAAAGGAATAAAGGTTTAAGCATATTACAAAAACTATTTTTACAATTCATTGTTGCTCTGGCATTCTATTACGTTTATTGCAGATATGGCAGAGGCGATTCAACATTAGAAATAACATTATTTAATTTCAAATGGAATATGGGTTGGTTCTACGGCATATTTATACTATTCATGCTAGTAGCAACCTCAAACGCAGTAAACCTAACCGATGGATTAGATGGCTTAGCGGGTGGATTATCAGCAATGGCTTTCCTATCATATGGCCTCCTTGCATGGGGCAGTTATGGTATCCAAGGAAACCAAGACATTGCCATATTCTGCTTCATTCTAGTGGGTTCTCTCATGGGCTTCTTAGTCTACAACACACATCCCGCCAAAGTATTCATGGGTGATACAGGTAGCCTAGCCCTTGGAGCCACCCTAGCAACCGTAGCTATATTAACCTCCCACGAACTAAGCTTAGTAGTTATCGGTGGAGTATTTGTCATAGAAACTTTATCCTCAATCATTCAAATCCTATCATTCCATTTATTCAATGGTAAAAGAGTATTTCTAATGGCTCCATTGCACCACCATTTTGAAAAATTAGGTTGGCAAGAGACAGACATAGTCAAACTATTCTGGATAGTAGGCTTTATGCTTAGTTTAATTGCTCTAATATATGGTGTATGGATATAAAAAATAACATAACAACAAAAAAAGAAAGAGGGAGATACTATTAAGAAATATGATTTAATATTATTAATTTCAGTGATTATACTATCACTATTTGGACTTTTAATGATATACTCCTCATCGTATATATGGGCCGAATACAAATATGGAGATGCTCTAAAGTTTGTCAAAGCCGAATCATTATTTTTAATTTTAGGACTCGTATTAATGCTTATAGTATCAAAAATAGATTATATGAAATATTACAAGAACGCAAATAAAATATTAGCTATTTGCGTTTTACTTTTAATTTTAGTATTAATTCCCGGCATAGGCACTGTTAGAAATGGTAGCCGTAGTTGGTTTGGAATTGGTAGTTTTGGTATCCAACCTAGTGAATTTACCAAACTATCATTAATAATATTCACCTCCAAATACCTAAGTAACAACGACAAACTACTTAAAAACATCAAAAAAGGAGTATTACCAATTTTAGGACTATTACTCACAATATTTGGACTAATCATGCTTCAACCAGATTTTGGTACAGGCACAGTCATTGTCATATCTATTGTGGCCATATTATTCGTAAGTGGAGTAGACTTCAGCTTTTTTGTCAAAATAGCAATCCTAGGTTTGCTTGGAGTCGTGGTACTGATAGTCGTCGCTCCATACAGAATGCAAAGAATCATATCGTTTATGAATCCATGGAGCGATCCTCTTGGCAGTGGTTTCCAAATCATTCAAAGCCTATACGCCATAGGACCAGGTGGATTATTAGGACTAGGATTTGGCAATTCAATACAAAAACATTTCTATCTCCCCGAACCTCAAACCGATTTTATCTTTTCTATCATCAGTGAAGAGTTTGGCTTCCTAGGAGTAGTCATAGTTACATCCTTATTTCTAACAATTATCTATAGAGGAATAAAAATATCATTAAAAACAACTGACTTATTCGCCAAATACATAGCCTTTGGCATCACCTTTCAGCTTGCATTCCAATCCGTCCTAAACCTAATGGTAGTCATTGGTCTGATTCCCGTTACTGGTGTTACCTTACCATTTTTATCCTACGGTGGATCCAGCTTACTCATCAGCATGATTAGTATGGGTATACTTTTAAATATTAGTAGAACTAACAATTAAAATTATTCTAAAATAATAAATATTTCATTTTTGCCTTTGCTCTCGCGTTTTAATGCAATAATCACCCCATCTTTACAAATAAATATAAATAAAAGTAGAAATACTTTCTTTTTTTATGTAAAAAGCATAAAATATTATGAAAATAGTTATAAATTACCAAAAAAACCATAAAAAATAAAAAAAATGTTGACAAAATAAAAAAAACTGCTAATATATATAGTCAACAAGAGAAGATATGGGTAAATACTTGATTTTAATAGGGGGGTTAAGAGGTGATTATATGGAAGCAAAAGATTTAAGAAAAATAAAAAGAAAAGAACTTTTAGAACTTATGCTTGCTCAAGCAAAAAGAATAGAAGAATTAGAAAATAATTTAACTAAAGTTACAAATGAACTAAATTCTAAGAAAATAAAAATTAAAGAATCTGGTTCTATTGCAGAAGCATCTTTAAAATTAAATTTAGTATTTGAAAGTGCAACGGAAGCAGTTAATCAATATATAGACAATGTTAAAGATAATTGTAAGAAGTTAGAATCTTCGATAAAGAAAGAAGCCTTAGAAGAAAAAAATAAATTACTTAATGAATTACAAGAAAAATATAAGAAGAAAGAAACTTTATTAGAAGAAAAATATAAGAAAAAAGAAGAAGAATTAAATAAAGATAACAAACTTAAAGCTAGTGTTAAGAAAGTAAATAAAGATAAAGCTAAAACTACTAAAGTTAAAGGTAAACGTTCATGATAATAATTAATAATCTTGCTAGTCATATCAATTCCTTAAAGAATAAGTTTATAAATCAAGAAAAAAAGAAAATAAGTTATAAAGATATATCTATTAGTTCTTTAGAAAATGAAATTCATAGAGAAAATTATAAACATAGTTTTTCTAATTTACTTAGAAGTACAATATATATATTAATTATTATTCTAGCATTATCATGTATTTCAGCAACACTATTTATGCCTGTTATTGAGATTACAGATACTAGTATGAAACCTCTTTTAAATGATAATGAAATTGTTTTAACTTCTAAAATTGGAAAAATTAAAAGAGGAGACATAATAACATTCTATCATGGTAATAAAATTCTAGTTAAAAGAGTAATTGCTATACAGGGAGATTTTGTTAATATAGATGAAAACGGTTTTGTTTATGTTAATGGAAATAAAATAGAAGAAAAGTATATAAAAGAATTTAGAAAAGGGGAAAGTGATATTAAATATCCACTACAGGTAAGTGATAATAATTATTTCGTTTTAAGTGACGAAAGAGATGTTATAACTGATTCACGTAGTGAAGATATCGGTCTAATAAAAAACGAAAATGTTATTGGTAAAGTAATTTTTCGTATCTGGCCATTTAAAAAAATTGGAAAAATTTAATAATTATTTTTCAGGGGGATATTATGAAAAAAATTAAAAAAATATTGTATCTATTTGTGGCATTTATAATGTGTTTAGACCCGATAACATTAGTGGCACAATCGAGTAATAATGAGAAACAAATAAAAAATCGTGGTGGAGAAACAGTAGGAGATGGAGTCAAAATAAGCAAAACCATCGCACCCACAGAATTAGAAAATTATTTTGACATTACCTTAAAAGTACAGACCCAAGAAGAAGCTAAAAGCCAAGATATAGCGGTAGTACTTGTCATGGATGTATCTAATACAATGATTCAAAATTATCTTTCAGCTGGTAATGAACCAAAAACAAGATTAAAAGCAGCTTTAGATGCTAGTACAGAATTTTTAAAGAGTTTTGGCAAAAACTCAGATGGAATAAATGCTAAAAGAAAAATAGGTTTTGTCGCATTTAATAGTAATGGACATATTCTTCAGTCTATGACAGATTGCAAGACAGAAGCTAAAGGAATGAGTATAGCTGAAAGTGTTTTAACAAAAACAAAAGAAATCACTAAAGAGATAGAAAAACCAGATCCAGAAGGATATGGAAAAGATCCAACCCGTTTTACAAATATTCAAGCAGGACTTCAAGTGGCCAATGATTTACTTTATAATAATAGTGAAATTAAAAATATTCAAAACAAATATATAATTTTCTTATCTGATGGTTATCCTACAACGTATAGTATTGAAGGTACCTATATTGGTCATAACACTAAAAATCCAGATAGTAGATATTTGCATGATGATATTACAAATAGACCATTAATATATGGAACCAATTATAGTGATAGAAGCGCTAGCAAAGCAGAAGAAATTGCCAAAACTTTAAGGAATAAAGGTGTTACCATTTATTCTATTGGAACAGGAATAGATAATAATTTTGAAACTATTCCCGAATATGAAGCGAAAATGACTTCAAGTTTTTCAACAATAGATAGATATGACATTAATTATTATAATAAATATAATTATAAGGTTGGAAAACCATCTACCGCATCTACACCAGAAAAAAGGAAACAAGAAGACTTACAAAGTTTTAGACAGTGGTTAGGCGGAAAAGATAGTACTACTACAACCAAAATTGGCGATGGCATAGGCTCTGGTTATGGTAGTGGACATTATTTTGATGTAGCAAAAGATATTCAAGAAATGCAAAAAGCTTTTACAGATATATTTGAAGATATTAAATACTTGTCTGAGGCTTCATGGGTAGCGGAAGACCCAATGAATTCTAATCAAAGCACCGTAAAAGATGTTATTAAATTCGTAGGTCTATATGACAAAAGCGATGATAAGAATAAATTAAAAGATTCGATTACCTATGATTCGAGCCTAACTGACATTGAAAACACTTCTAACAATACAGCAAATTATAACAATACCGATGATAAAATCAATTGGGACTTAAAAAAATCCAAATATCAAAAAGAAACTATTGGCAATGTAACTTATTACAATTATGAAATCAAATATCGTATAAGATTAAAAAATGAAGCCAGCGGATTTAAAGAAAATCAAATATTCGATACCAATGGAAAAACAACCTTATCTTATGTCGTTAGAGAAAGTGGTAAAAATCCACGAATAGAAACTATTGATTTCAAAATACCTCAAGTAGAAGGATATTTAGGCAAATTAGAATTCAATAAGGTATCCAATTATGGTAACAAATATGGTAACAAACCATTAAGTGGAGCTAAGTTTATCCTAGTCCATGACCATGACAATTGTCCTTGTCAAAAAGAACGCAAATACATGGATAAAAATTATCAACTAACAAGCACATCTAACGAAGAAGGAAAAGTAATATTTACAAACATTCCTTCTGGTCACAAATACAAACTAAAAGAAGTAGAAACTGACGAATACCATAACATAGATACCACAGAATATCAAGTTACAGTTTCATATGGTAATACCAGTACTAATATACTAAATAAACAAATAGTTAATAACTATAAAACCAAGAATTTAATTATTAAGAAAGTTATTGATGGTACTATATCAAACCAAGAATTTAATTTTGAAATAGAAGCTACTTATCAAAATGCTCCTTTAGTAGGAACGTATACTATTCAAAGAAAATTAGGAATAAATATAAATACAGAAAATATAGAATTTATAGGTGGTAAAGCAACATTTAAGTTAAAACATAATGAAGAAATTAAAATAATAGATTTACCATATAAGATTAATTATAAGATTAATGAAATAGATACAGATGGGTTTATTGTTAAATATCAAGTTAATGGAACTCAATTTGATAATAATAATTTACTTGTTTTGAACGAAGACAACACAGTAGTGGTTACTAATATTTCAGGATATTTATTACCAGCTACAGGTAGTTCTTCAATGTTAATTTTGGTAATAATAGGAGTTTTCTTATTAGGAATACCTATTGTTTATATAACACTTAATGTTTTAACAAAAAGGCTGATAATTAAACATTAAGTAAAAAAAGAAAGGAAAAAAGAAAATGAAAAAAATCAAAAAAACACTAAGCTTATTACTATTACTAGTACTTAGTCTAGCTCAAGTAGGTAATGTAAAAGCAGATGGTACAAAAGGTACAATTACTATAAATAATGCTATAGTAAATGAAACTTATTCTATTTATAGAATTTTAGACCTAGAAACATATGATGCACAAAATAATCATTATATTTACAGGGCTAACACTAAATGGCAATCATTTATCAATGATGCAAATAAAGGTGGTAAATACTTAGAAGCAAAAAATGAAAATGGAAATACATACTATGTATGGAAAGAAAATGCTGATCAAGTAAAATTTACTGAAGAAGCAATCGCTTATGCAAAAGCTAAACCTATTGAGACAGAAGCATTCAAGACAGCTACATCTACTACTGTTAAGTTTACAGAATTAGATTTAGGTTATTACTTAGTAAGTTCAAGTGTAGGTTCATTACTACATTTAACTACAACTAATCCAAATGGAGAAATTAATGAAAAAAATACAATTAAACCTGAAGTAGATAAGAAAGTAAAAGAAAACTCTACTGGTGTTTATGGTAAAGAAAATGATGCTACAATTGGTGATACAGTAGAATTTAAATCTACTATTACAACTGGTGCAGGTTTTAAAGATTATGTTTTATATGATAAAATGAGTACAGGTTTAACATTAAATGCTAACTCAATTAAAGCATATGTTATTGTTAACAGCGCTGAAGTTGCAATTGATGAACAATATTATACAGTAAATAAAGATGTAGAAGGGTATACATTTACTGTAACATTTGATAATGCGTTTATTGCAAAACAACCTATCAATACTAAAATAGTGGTTAAATATACTGCTACATTAAATGAAAATGCTACTATTGAAGGTACTGGAAATATCAATGAAACTAATTTAAAATATGGTAATGATACTACAGAAACAAAAACAACAACAACTTATACATATAAATTTAATCTAAAGAAAACAGATGCAGACAAAAACGAAATAGAAGGAGCTGAATTTAAACTATATGCTAAAGATAATAATAAAGAAATCTTAGTAGTTTTAGAAAATGAAGCAGATTCTATATACCGTGTTGCAGTTGCGGGCGAAACAGGAGTTACTATTAAAGTAGGTCATGCTACAATTAAAGGTTTAGATGCTGGAACTTATTACTTAGAAGAAGTTGTTAGTCCAGAAGGATACAATAAATTAACTAGTAAACAAAAAGTAGAAGTAAAAGGAAAAAATAATGATAATAGTTTTCATATAAATGACATTAGTGTAGTTAACTATACTGGTTCATTATTACCTGAAACAGGTGGTATTGGAACAATGCTATTTATTACCTTTGGTTTAATTTTAATCTTAGGATTTGGTTTATTACTAGTTACTAAATTAAGAGCTTATAAAGCAAATATATAATAATATATAGATATATGGAAAGGATTTTATCCTTTCCTAGTATCCTAAAAAAGATAAAAGTGAGGTAAAGTCAAATGAGAAAAAGAAAGACTACTATTATTATGATAATATTTTTTTTCATAGGACTTTTGACACTATTTTATCCTAGTTTAAGTAATTATTATAATGAAAAAAAACAATCTAGAATGATATCCAATTATGAAAATATTATAAATGGTAATAATTTTATAGATTTTGAAAAAGAAAAAGAGAGTGCTATAAATTACAATATTGCTTTAAGTAAAATTAAAGAACCTCTTTTGAATTATGATAGATTAAATAATTATTATGATTTATTAAATATTAATAAGGATGGGATGATGGGTTATATTACAATTGAAAAAATCAAAGTAGAATTACCCATATACCATGGTACTAGCAACGAAGTGTTAAATTCTAGTGTGGGACATATTGAAGGCAGTTCACTTCCTATTGGAGGTTTAACTACGCATAGTGTTCTATCAGCCCACAGAGGATTACCTTCTGCTAAATTATTTACTAACTTAGATAGGTTAGAAATAGGAGATACATTTAAGATTACTATATTAGATGAGGTTTTAACTTATCAAGTAGATAAAATTGTTATAGTTAAACCTAATAATAGAGATAATATAAAAATAGAAGAAAATAAAGATTATATTACTTTGCTTACTTGTACACCATATGGTATTAATACACATAGGTTATTAGTAAGAGGAGTTAGAATAGAAAATACAAAAAAGAAATCTTACATTACTACTGAAGGATTTAAAATTAACAATTTAATAGTGGTACCAATATTATCTATGCCTATTATATTACTACTATTAATAATTACAATTATTAAACCTGTTAAAAGGGTTAATATTAATAAATATGAAGAATTTCTTTATCCACATGGAAGATAACTTATGGAGGTTATATATGAAAAAGTATGCGTATATTTTACTTATTCTATGCTTAATTAGCTTTAATTATGTTAAAGCAGATGTTAGTAATATTGTGGACTTTAATAATAAGGGTTCTATTGAAATAGAACTAAAAGTAAAGGAAGAAAATACTACTATAGAAGGAGCATCTATTACAATTTATAAAGTTGCTTTAGCTAATGAAGAAAATCATAATTTAACATTAGATTTTATTGATGAATTTAGTTTGTGTAATCTTTCTAAAGATAACCTAGATACTAATAGTATAGATAAATGTTTAGATAATAATAATGATGGTATTACTTTAATTACTAATAAAGATGGAATAGTTAAGTTTAATAACTTAGATTTAGGTCTATATTTAGTTAAACAAACTAATAGAGTAGAGAATTATTCTAAGATAGAACCATTTTTAGTAATGATACCTGAAGTAATAGAAGATAAATGGGTATATGATATTAAAGCAAAGCCTAAAACAGATATTGTTAGAGTGATGGATGTTACTGTTAAAAAAGTATGGAATTTTAGTAATAGTAATAAATTGGGAGAAATAAATAATATTAAGAATATTGAAATATCTTTATTACTTGATGATGAAGTAATAGACAAGATTATTTTGAACGAAGATAATAATTGGACTTATACTTGGAAATATTTAGAAAAAAGTGACAAATATAGAGTATTAGAAACTAAAGTTCCTAAAGGATATACAGCATCATATCAACAAGAAGATAATTTGTTCATTGTTACTAACACTAAAACTTTAGTTTATACAGGAAATAATCATTATATGGTTAGTATATTATCTTTTGTAGGAATGTTATTTATTATATCTGGTTTAGTGTATAATAAGGTTAATAATGAATAAAATATCTAAGATATTATTTATAATTGGTATTTCATTTGTTTTTAGTGCTTTATTACTATTATTACGTTTTGAAGTAGAAGAAGAATATTCTAAAGATATGAATGATAATACAATGGGTGTTTTATTAGATAAAACTAATAATTTAGATAATGATAATATTGATAGTATAGTTATTAATAATGTAGAATATGTTGGCTATTTAGATATTCCAACTTTAGAATTAAACTTAGCTATTACAAAATATTATTCTTATAATTCTCTAAAGATATCTCCCGCTGTTTATTATGGTTCTATTAAGAATAATAATTTGGTTATATGTGGTCATTCATATAAAGCTCATTTTGGTAATTTATATAAGTTAAAAAAAGGAGATTTAGTAATATTTACTGATGTTTTAAATAATAAATATATATATGAAGTTGAATTAGTTGAGGAGTTATTACCTACTTCTATAAAGGAGATGATCGAAAGTGATTTTGATTTAACCCTTTATACTTGTACTAAGGATGCTTTAAAAAGAGTAGTGATAAGATGTAATATGGTTAGTGCAAACTAATCTTTTTTTTTTAGCTTTTGCTACGCTGTTGTAGTTCTTTAGATAAAAATATTAAAAAAGTATTGTAATAGTAATTAAATTATGGTATCATTAACACATAAGAATAGCAAAAGAAGAAGGTGTTTAAAATGAATAGAATGTATCCAATAAACTATAATATCCAAACATCTGTATGGGGGGGGGCAGTTTAAATATTCTATTATTTTAAACAT
>OIZL01001378.1_pt1 | contig 13251 bp, 12 predicted proteins | sample 1588541 | NCBI WGS metagenome assembly OIZL01 (sample SAMN03283285) | human gut metagenome | biome: human-associated habitat; material: feces | host: Homo sapiens | place: Peru | collected 2012 | reverse complement strand
GTCACGCACCATACGAGGGAACTTGTTTACGGTACTCTCGATAGGCACCATTCGTACCTTCATGACCGACTCATGCAGGGATGTCGTCACACTCTCCAGGTACTCGATCTGTTCGTTGACTGCCTGGCTGGCATTTCCCGACATGGCAGACGCCGATACCAGAGAGTTCTTTGCGATGATAAGCTCGCTGACCAGATTCATCAGTGTGTCGAGTTTCTCGATATCCACTCGCACGGTCCGGTTGACTACCGGTTTGTTGGCTGCCGGCTTCTTGGCTGCCGGACTCTTTGCCTGCGGCGCTGCGCTCTGAGCTGCCGGCTTCGTCTCCTGCGGTGCTGCGCTCTCTTTATGTTCTTCTTCCTTTACTTCTTCTTTAACGGTCTCCTGCGGTGCCGCGCCCTGTCCGTCTATGTCTACCTCGCCGCCGGTCACCTTGTCGATCTCTGAGACGCCGCGGGCTGCGTCGAGCAATGCCTCAAGCGGGCTGTCGGAGATAACGATCAGGCTGAAATCCAGATCGAACTTCTCATCCTCGACATCCTGTGCGGAAGGACTTGAGACAATGATCTCGCCCACCTCTTCCACCGCTTTGAATACAAGAAATGCTCTCGCTGCTTTCAAGATACAGGACTCATGTACCCATACGGTGATGCCGTACACCTTCTTCCCCTGCTTCACTGCCTCATGGAGCACATTCTTCTCGCTGTCGTCCAGCTTGATCTCCTGCCACTTTTCAGCGCCAGAAGCGGTCTGCTCCTCCTTGGGCGCAGGCTCTGTCGCCGGTGCGCTCTGTGCCTTTTCCGGCTCCGGGTTCTTGCCCTCGTTGAGAATATCGTTGAGCTGCTTGATCAGAGGCTCGTTATCGTTTGTTCCCTCGTCCGAAGTCTCGCGGATACAGGTATTGTATTCTTCCAGAGCATCCAGGCACTGGAACAGGATATCGATCATCTCCGCATTGACTTTGATATTGCCGTTGCGCACCTCAGAGAATACATTTTCCATGTCATGCGTCAGTGTCTGCATTCTCTTGTAGCCCATCGTTCCCGCCATACCTTTTAGGGAATGTGCGGCACGAAAGATCTCGTTGATCGTGTCCATATTCTCCGGATCCTGCTCCAGCGCAAGGATCTGGGTGTTCAGGCTCTGTAAATGTTCGTTTGTTTCATCAAGGAAAATCTCGAGATATTGACTTACATCCATCTTATTTTACCCCCACGTTCATTATGATTTCCTGTGCGATCTGATCCAGCGGCACTACCTGGTCTGCCATTCCCGCGTTGACCACGCTCTTCGGCATGCCATATACTGCGCATGAACCAGCCTCCTGTGCAATTACGTGAACTTTCTTCTTTTCCTTCAGGTTCCTGATGCCCTGTGTGCCGTCGGCTCCCATTCCGGTCATCACCACACACACGATTTCATCGTACCGGCTGTCCCGCAAGGATTCGTACATATAGTTTGCGCATGGCTTAACGCCCTCTCTGGACGGCTCGTCCGAATAGTGGATACTGTACTTGCCCGCCATCGTGACGACATTCAGATGCTTTCCGCCCATCGCTATGTACACGGTTCCAGCTTCCAGAATGTCTCCCTCTGCTGCTTCCTTGACATGTATCTCGCTGAGTGTGTTCAGCCTCTCTGCCAAAGATGCGGTAAAGCCTGCCGGCATATGCTGTACCACGATCACCGGTGCCTTCAGATTCTTCGGCAGCCTCGGTATCACCGCCTGCAGTGCCTTGGGACCTCCTGTTGAGCTTGCCAGAGCGACCACCTTGTTTCCACTGACCGCCGAGGCATGTCTGCTGACCAGTTCCACCATCTTCTTGGAGGTCTTGATCTCCTCCAGGGAAAATGCCCTTCCAAAGGTCGGCGCCTTCGACTCTGCCACAACCTCCAGGATCTTCAGCATCTTCTGTCGGAAGCTGTCGTCCCGGCACTCCATGGCATTGTTCGGTTTGTGAATAAAATCCAGTGCTCCGAGTTCCAATGCATCGAGGGTGGTCTTCGCCCCCTCCATGGTATCGGTGCTCGCCATCATCACCCTGACCGAGATCTTTCGCTTCTGCAATTCCTTCAAAAGCTCCAGCCCGTTCATCTTCGGCATATTCACATCCAGCACAACGGCATCATATGTCTTTCTTGTGAGAAGATCCAACGCTTCCAGACCATTGACTGCCCGGTCCTGCACATGGAATCGTTCATCACTGTCAATTATATCACACAGCACCCTTCTCATGAGTGCAGAGTCGTCAACAACCAATATATTTTTCATATTTTTGCCTCTCGCTATTCTATCCTGTCTCTCTTATTTTTGATGGTCTTTCTCTCCTCATCAAAAATATACTTGATGATTTCTTCCCGCTCTTCGGCATCCATATTGATATACTGAACCCGGTGCTCAAAGACACCTTTCCGGTTCTCCAGCTCCCGCACGCTCAAAACTCTTCCAACCAGGGAATACTCCTTGCTCTTTCCATTCAGCATCAGCCGGTACTTGCAAAGGATCAGACTCTGCTCCTCATAGGCATAGTCCGCCACAAAGCGCAGTCCACCCCCACTGATATCGACAATGATGCTTCCCTTTAACGGAAGATCCTTGTCCCGTGTATCCTCATGCTTTTCTGCATGCTCTGTCTCCTCCTGATCCAGCGCGCGCGACTTCATCTCCAGCGCACAGCTGAACCGGTAATATTCTCTTCTCTGGTATTTGCGCAGGTTGCTGGTCAGCTCCATCACCAGCACAAACTGGTTGTTGTCCTTATAACGGTCCGTCACCCGCGCGTAGCACTGATACAGCACGTTGTCGCCGTAAAAATACAGATCGTACTCTCCCCCAATGGAAAGAAGCACGAGCTTTGCCTTCTCCTGCGGCATCGCGATCACGATCCGATCCTCCTTCAGAATATCCAATACCTGGCTCTGATAGGCTTTCGTTGGTCTTTCTCCCATGCCTTCCGCTACCTTCGTGCGGTCGATGACCTGCAGATCGACGCGACATCCCGGTGCGATATATTTTGATAACAATCCTGCCATAGTTACCCTCCGTACCTGTTTTCCTTTACCTTCTGGAAATGATGTGAGTAAAAAACGCCGCCATTCCTCTTCGCGGCTGCACCTTTCCTGTCTCCCTGTTCATCAGCTTTGCGGCAAGCTGTTCATACGCCATCGCCGATTTTGCTCCCGGATTCTCGATGGACACCGGCATCTGCTGCATCACCGCACGCGCAAGCTGCTCGTCCTGCGGCACCATGCCGAGATATTCGATGGGGATCTTCAGATACTTATCCACGACTGTCTCCAGCTTATGGAAAAGCTGCTCTGCCTCCTGCTCGCCCCGTACCCGGTTGGCGACCACCTTGACTGTGGTAGTCTCGCTGGAATACTTGGGGTGTCTTGCCAGCGCTTTGATCAGGGAATACGAATCCGTGATCGAGGTCGGCTCCGGCGTCGTCACCAGAAGAACCTCTCCGCTCGCCACGAGAAACTCCAGCACGGCGTCCGAGATCCCGGCTCCCGTATCCACGATAACGATGTCCGCCATCTCATCCAGCTCTCTCAGCTTCATAACGATATAGTCCAGCGAATCCCTGTTCAGGTTGGCCATTCCGGCGATCCCGGAACCTCCCGATATAAATCCTATGTCCATGGGTCCCTGCGTTATGATATCTTTCATCTGCATCCCCTGATAGATCAGGTCTGACAGATTGTGCCTGGGAATCGCCCCAAACATGATCTCTATATTTGCAAGGCCGAAATCCGCATCCAAAATGACGACTCTCTGCCCCAGTTTCTGTAATTGTACTGCCAGATTGATGGCTGTGTTCGACTTTCCAACACCGCCCTTACCGCTTGTTACTGTGATGACTCTTGCCAAAGGGAGCTGGCTGTTTGCCTTAATGATATTCCGTAGTTGTTCAGCCTGATCCATTTGCTTCCTCCTTAGTTCTTGCCTCCAAGCAACCTTTTTACGGTCTTTTGAGGGTTAAACTCCTCCATATCGTCCGGGACATTCTGCCCACAGGTCACATAGGAGAGCGACGCTCCTGTATACAATCTCATATTCAGCAGACTTCCCAGCGTCGTCGTCTCATCCAGCTTTGTAAAGATGAGCTTGTAGTCTGCGATCCCTTTATAGGAATCCGCGATGCTGCGCAGATCCCGGTACTTCGTCGTCGCGCTCAGCACCAGATAGATCTCCTTCTCGATCTTCTCATCCAGCGTGCCGATCAGCTTACACATATTTTCCTTCTGTTCGTTGTTCTGGTGGGAATGTCCCGCCGTATCGATCAGAATATAATCATACTCCTTAAAATCCTCTACTGCCTTGCCAAGTTCTTCCTCCGAATACACCACGCGAAAAGGCACTTCCAGAATATTGGCATAGGTCCTGAGCTGCTCTGCAGCTGCAATCCTGTAGGTGTCTGCCGTCAGAAGCGCTACTTTTTTCTTCTCATCCAGTCTGAATTTGGACGCCAGCTTCGCGATCGTGGTCGTCTTTCCAACGCCGGTCGGCCCGATGAAGAAGATCGCCTTCACGCCGTCCTTCGCCGGGGTGATCCCGGATGGCTTTCCAAATTTCAGGATCATTTTCTGGTAAATATTCGCAAGCGCATAGTCAAACGGAAGGTTTGGCTTGTTGAGCTGTCCGATCTCCTCCAGGATCTGATCGGCGTAGGTCTCGTCCACCTCGTTCTCCAGCATCGTCGTGTGAAGCAGCTTCATAAACTTGTCCGTCTCCGACTCCTCCTGCGGTTCTTCCACCTTGGGCTCCGGCTCTTCCTCCGGCTTCTGAAGCTGCTGTTCCAGAAGCGACTGTAAGCTGTCCAGTTTTTCCTCGATCGCGCTGTTCTCGCGCTTCTCCGGTGCCGGGGCAGCCGCGTTTTTCTGTCTTTCCCTGTTCTGGCTTGCATTTAACACATTATTGATCGAAGAGAGAGCTGCCGTATACTTCTCGCTCTCCTCCTCCAGCGCCGCCGTGACCTCTGTGAGCTGCGGTTTCAGAAAAGCAAACGCGCCTTTCGCCTTCACCTTCCTGACATTCATGATCACCGCTTCCTCGCCCATCTCTTTCCTGGCGGCCTGCGTTGCATCCTTTTCCGTTTTTGCCGTAAACTTTTTGATTATCATTATGCTGTCACCATCCCAACAGACTGTAATTCAATATTTGATTCCACCTCATTGTAGGACACTACCACAAGATCCCTGAAGTAATCTTCTGTCAACTTCTTGAAGTATACTCTCACAATAGGAGAAGTGATGACGATAGGCATCTTGCCGAGGTTCTCCAGCTTCTTTGTCTCCACGGACACGGAATCCATGATCGCCTTGGTCTTGGCGGGATCCAGCGTCAGATAAGCGCCCTGCTCTGTCTGCTTCACGCTTGCCATGATCTCCTGCTCCAGCTTGGGATCGAGCGTCACCACGCTGGTCGTCTCATTTGCTGCAAAGAACTTATTCGAAATGGCACGCTTGAGGCTCTGCCTTACGTACTCTGTCAAAATATCCGTATCTCTTGTCGTGGACGCATAGTCTGCCAGCGTCTCAAAGATCGTAAGCAGATCCCGGATCGAGATCCCTTCACGCAGCAGATTCTGCAAAACCTTCTGCACCTCGCCCAGTCCGAGCAGCTTGGGAACCAGCTCCTCCACGACGGAAGGGTTGGACTCCTTGAGATTGTTGACCAGATTCTGCACATCCTGCCTGGTGAGAAGCTCTGCGATATACTGCCTTATGATCTCGGTCAGATGCGTTGCGATGATCGACGGCGGATCCACCACCGTGTAGCCCAGACTCTCCGCACGCTCGCGCTGTCCCTCCGTGATCCAGATCGCCGGAAGGTGGAAGGAAGGCTCAAACGTAGGAATACCGGTGATCTCCTCCTCCACATAGCCGGGGTTCATCGCCATATAGTGATCGAACAGGATCTCGCCCTCGCTCACCTGTACACCCTTTATTTTAATAATATATTGGTTCGGATTCAACTGGATATTATCACGCAGACGGATGATCGGCACAACGGTACCAAGCTCCAGCGCGATCTGTCGCCGGATCATAACGACACGGTCTAGAAGGTCTCCACCCTGGTTGACGTCCGCAAGGGGAATAATACCATAACCGAACTCCAGCTCGATCGGGTCTACCTGAAGCAGGGAATTGACATTCTCCGGCTGTCTTATCTCCTCGGCTGCCGCCTCCTCTTCGTCCGCTTCACTCTCGATATTGGCCGTCTCGATCGTACCTGCCATCACTCTTCCCGTAATGATAAAGATGGCTCCAAGCGTCACGAAGATCAGCGTATTCAGAGGCGTGATGATACCCAGTACGGCGATCACCGCACCTACCAGATAGAGCACTCTCGGCACGCCGAAGAACTGACGGATCAGCACCGTACCAAAGTCGGCATCCTTGGAACCTTTCGTAACGAGAATACCGGTTGCCAGAGAGGTCAGCAGAGACGGGATCTGGCTCACCAGACCGTCACCGATCGTCAGGATCGTATATTTGTCAAGCGCCTCTGCAAACGGCATCCCTTGTCTTACCACACCCATCGCGATACCACCGATGATATTGACCGCCGTGATGACAAGACCGGCCGTCGCGTCTCCCTTTACATACTTTACCGCACCATCCATAGAACCGAAGAAGCTGGATTCCTCCTGGATCTTATCACGGCGCTTCTTCGCCTCCGCGTCCGTGATCGCCCCGGTGTTCAGATCGGCGTCGATCGCCATCTGCTTACCGGGCATCGCGTCCAGCGTAAATCTCGCCGTTACCTCAGCGACACGCTCCGTACCTTTATTGATGATCATAAACTGTACAATGATCAGAATGATAAATACGATGATACCGATGACCAGGTCACCGCCGCCCACATACTCACCGAAGGTCCGGACTACGTTACCGGGATCGCCAGTGGATAAGATCAGCTTCGTTGACGACACGTTCAGCGCCACACGGAACACCGTGGTAAACAAAAGCACCGTCGGGTAAAAAGAAAGATTCAGCACTTCATTTGCAAACATACAACTGAACATGATCACGAATCCTATCGAAATATTACATGCCAGAAGCACATCCAGCAATCCCGACGGAATCGGTACGATCAACATGACAAACGCTGCCAGTACATACAGGCTGACGCCTATATCTGCCTTTCTCAGCTTACCCATAGTGGTTCTTCTCCTTTCCCGGCCCTTCCCCGGAAATATCTCTTATACCTTGCCTTTCAGATGGTATACGAACGCCAGCACCTCCGCAACCGCCTGATACAGCTCCGGCGGAACGACTGCGCCGATCTCGACATTCGCATACAGCATCCTGGCAAGCGGCTTGTTCTCTACTATCTCAATATTGTTTTCTCTGGCCGTCTCCTTGATCTTCTGCGCCAGATAATCCGCACCCTTTGCCAGTACAAACGGCGCGTCGTACAGATCGGGATCATACTTGATCGCCACAGCATAGTGCGTCGGGTTCGTGATGACCACGTCCGCCTCGGGAAGTTTCTGCATCATACGCCTTCTGGACGCTTCCTGCATCCTCTGGCGCTGTTTTCCCTTGATCTGCGGATCTCCCTCCGTGTTCTTGAACTCATCCTTGACCTCCTGTTTGGTCATCTTCATGTCATTCTTGAACTTAACCTTCTGATAGACATAATCTCCGATCGCCACGATCAGATAAAAGAGCGATATCCGGAACCCAAGCTGGATGACCAGACTGCCGATCTCCTGGATCGCCTGGTTGAGCGGAATATCATAGAAAAGTTTCAGCGGAATCTCATGCTTCCTCAGGTAGTCATACACCACATACCCTATCACCACGATCTTGAGGATGGACTTGAGCAGTTCTACCAGGGAATCCTTGGAAAATAGTCTCTTCACGCCGCTTACCGGATTGAATTTACTGAACTTTGGCCGGAGCGGCTTCGAGGTCGGTTTCCATTTTACCTGAATCAGATTAACAATGACCGCGATCAGAAAGCCGACGATCAGAAACGGAGCCATGATCAGCAGCACTCTCTGCATCATCTCAATAAACATCATGCGGAAAGACATTTCCGGAACCTGTCCATCATGCAGTTTGATGAACTCCGGAATCTGCGAGTACACATCGTAGATATTGCCGATAAAGTACTTCCCCATGTTCTGCACCCAGAAAGATAAGAGCGCAAACGTCGCCAACAGCTCACAGGCGCTTACCAGCTCCTTACTTTTGGCAACCTGTCCTTCCTTCCGGGCGTCCTCCAGCTTCTTGCTGGTAGGCTCTTCTGTTTTTTCTCCGCCTGGACCATCCTTTGCAAAAAACTGCAGATTATATTCCAGTATCACGTCATCCCCTCCACAAAGGACACGATCATTCTCTTCATCTCCACAAACACAAAATCAGCAGCGCCCGGAAGCATTCGGATCGTCAGAAACATCACTCCCAGACCTACCAGTATTTTAAGCTGCAGACCGACCGTAAACATATTCATCTGCGGCGCGATCTTTGCCAGGATTCCCAGCACGCAGTTCAAAATCAGCATCGTACAAAAAATTGGCAGAATAATACGAAAACCTATCGTTATGTAATCTGCCAGAAATGTCATGATCGATTCCAGCAGCGATTCTGCGCGGAACACCGCGCCGTTGACCGGAATCAGTGTAAAAGTATCCACAAGCGCCTGCAAAAGATACCGGTACATCCCCGAAGTGATCAGAAACAGGGTGAACATATACTGATAAAGAACGCCGGTAAAGGTCGCCTGCTCCTTGGTCGCCGGATCCATCAACGATACCATCGACAGTCCGATCTCCATATCCGCGATGCTACCCGCAAAAGAAGCCACCGTTGTGCACAGATACGTTCCCCATCCTATCAGAAAACCCGTAAGCGCCTCCTTCATCACAATGACCGCATACCCGAGAACCGTCTGGTAGACCACTTCGTTTCTGTCCACGGACAGATAAAGCAGGTAGGCAGTAAAAATGCTGAAGCCTACCCGGATCCTGCGGGGCGTATTGTTCATGCTGAAAAATGGGGCGACAAAGACAAAACAGCTCACCCGCACCAGAATCAGCAGAAAATATTCTAAATCAGCATAGCTGAAGCTGAAATCAAACATAGGACAACCACATCTTTCCCTCAACAGGATATCTACCTGATATACAATGCGAAGTTAGACCACAGATCAATCATATACTGAACCATCTCATTCATGATCCAGTGTCCCATCAGGATCAGGCCCAGAAAAACTGCCAGAATCTTAGGCACAAAGGTAAGCGTCTGCTCCTGAATGGATGTAACTGTCTGAAAAATACTGACAATCAGACCAACGACCAGCGAAACCAGCAAAAGAGGAGCCGAACACTTTATGATCGTATAAAGCGCAGTCTCTCCCATCGCAGTTATATCATCAATCGTCATTTTGTCACTTCCTCTCCTGATTTAGTAAGCAGCACTCTTTAGCAGTCATGGCGGGATCACATAAAACTCTCGACCAGACCCTTGATCACCAGATGCCATCCGTCTGCCAGCACAAACAGCAGAATCTTGAACGGCATGGAAATTGTTGTCGGTGGCAGCATCATCATACCCATACTCATCAGGGTTGACGCCACAACCATATCAATTACGATAAACGGAATATAAATGGTAAAGCCTATGATAAAGGCTGTTCTCAGCTCGCTTATGATAAAACTCGGTACCAGAACACTCATCGGGATCTCTTCCAGTTCGCCGTTCCACTCCATCCCCTTAATTTCCATAAAGAGGCTGACATCCTTCTTCTGCGTCTGTCCATACATAAACGTACGGATCGGAGCTGCCGCACGGTCAAGTGCTTCCTGCTGCTCGATCTCTCCGGCTTCAAACGGAGCGATCGCCTCTGTGTTGATCTGCGAAATGGTAGGCTGCATGATAAAGAAAGTCAGAAACAGTGCAATACCGATCAGCACCGTATTGGGTGGCGCCGTCTGCGTATTCAATGCTGCTCTGGTGAAATGCAGTACAATGATGATCCGCGTAAACGAAGTCATCATGATAATGAGCGACGGCGCGATTGCTATCAGCGTCAGAATAATCAGGATGCGTAGTGCTCCATTCACATTGCCGTTTCCATCCTGATACGTGACTGTTACCGTATTCGCGATATTTAGTTTTGAAAGATCCTCCGCGCTCTCCGACGCTCCCGGTTCCTCCACATTTGTTCTCTCAGCAGTCGTCCCTGTGAGATTGGATTCCCGGTACGGCGTATCTGCCGCCGCATATGCGGTCGTCTTCAGGCATAGACACAATATGCCTGCCAGAAACAGCAGGCATACTAACCTTGTTTTTTTCATTCATCTCGCCCATCTTCTTTTTCCGGAAGGTTTCTTTTCTGTACTTTTTCCCATATCTCCCGGAAACCGGAAGATGGTTCCTCTTCCTTTAAAAGATTCAAATCCTCTTCGGATATCTCCGTCAACATTGCAACAGAATCCTTGCACACCGCAATCGCCAGATATTTCCTGCCGATCCGAACGATCTGAAGATATTTGCTGCCGGTCAGCCGATAGGCCTCTATAGTCTCCATGTTGGCATGTGACCTCTGTCCCTTCTGATAACCGGCTATCCATCTGGTTACCCCCCAGGTAAGCAGCAGAACAAATACAAACAGAATCAGAACAGTCATAAACTGTATATAAGAATTCGCCCTGTCCGATACTGTCAGGATCATTAGCCCACTACCTTCCTTACGGCGTCGAGTACACGATCTGCCTGGAAAGGCTTTACGATAAAGTCCTTTGCTCCAGACTGAATGGACTCGATAACCATTGCCTGCTGACCCATTGCAGAGCACATGATGACCATAGCTCCCGGATCGGTTGCCTTGATCTTCTTGAGCGCCTGGATTCCATCCATCTCAGGCATGGTAATGTCCATCAGCACCAGATCCGGCTTTAACTCGTTGTATTTCTCTACAGCCTTTGCTCCGTTCTCTGCCTCTCCGGCTACATTGTAACCATTCTTTGTCAGAATGTCCTTGATCATCATACGCATGAATGCTGCATCATCACATACTAAAATATTCTTTGCCATATCTCTTCTCCTATTCTATTATTCCTATTTGATAATTTCAGTTACACGTACACCAAAACTCTCTTCGATTACTACTACTTCACCTTTTGCAACAAACTTGCCGTTCACCAGTACGTCGATCGGTTCGCCGGCAATTTTATCCAGTTCAATGATAGTACCCGGAGCAAAATCCAGAATATCCGAAATGGATTTGGAGGTTCTTCCAAGTTCTACTGTTACCTCCAATGGCACATCCTTAATCAGTCCGATGTTCTCCTGGCTTACCATGGTGTTCATGTCGCCCGAGAAATTCTGGAACTGAGCAGGCTGAATGTTCATATTTGACTGCATATTCATCTGAGGCATTCCCATCTGGCCCATATTCATCTGGGGCATTCCCATCTGACCCATGTTCATCTGGGACATTCCCATCTGATTCATGTTCATCTGATTGCCCGCCATCTGCTGGTTCATATCTGTCTGCGGCATCGCTGTCTGCTGGGCTGCTCCCTGTGCAGATGCCTGCTGGGGTGCTGCCTGTGCGGTCTGGGCGCTGTCTCCCGACTCACCTGACTGACTGCTGATAAAGGTATTGTAAAGATCCTTTGCAAAATCGATCGGATACAACTGCATGATCATGGAATCTACCAGATCATCAATCTGCATCCGGAATGCGATCTTCACAAATGTTCCCTCCAGGAAGGAAGCAATCTCTCCACCAGACTTATACGCAGTCAGATCTACCAGACTTGCCTCCGGCGGACTAATATCGATCATCTTTCCAAGCATCGTGGAAAGAGACGTCGCCGCAGATCCCATCATCTGGTTCATCGCTTCGGAGATCGCACTCAGATGCAATTCTCCAAGTTCCCCATCTGTATTGCTTCCGTCGCCTCCCATCATCAGGTCTGTGATGACTTTTACATCATGTTCTTTCAGAACAAGAATGTTTGAACCGTCCAACCCCAGCGTATATTTAATAAGAATGAATACGCATGGTCTTTCATATTCTTCAATTACATTTTCCCAGGTTGCCAGTGTAACAACCGGTGTGGTAATATTTACTTTTCTGTTTACCAGCGAATACAATGTCGTTGCCGACGAACCCATGCTGATGTTTGCGACTTCACCGATCGCATCTCTCTCGATGTCGCTCAATAGCGATGTGTCGGCCGTTGCTGATCCCTTCGGAGTTTCTGCCGGCTCTGCAACAGCTTCTGTTGTCTGTGCCGCGTTCTCCTCAGCAGTGTCCGTCCCGCCTGTGCCGGTCGCATTATCCATGCCGTTCAGCAGCGCATTTATTTCGTCCTGCGAAAGCATTCCGTCCATGCTTTTACTCCCCCTCTCTGATTACCGATGTCACTCTTACCGCGTATTTATCTTTGCTCGACCCCGGCAATGCAGTGAATTTCTTAATATTACCGACATAAACTGTCAGATCATCCTCCACTCCCGTATCCAGTCGTATAATGTCGCCCACCTGCAGATTCAGGAAGTCGTTGACTGCTACCTCACTCTTGCCAAGCACAGCCTTCACAGGAACATCCACTCTCTTGATCAGAGCTTCAATGTATTCCTCGTAATCCTCCTCGTTCTGCTCCTGCATGTTTGCATACCAGTACTTGGTATTCAGCTTGTCCATGACATTCTCGAGCGTAAAGAACGGCAGGCAGACGTTCATGAAGCCTTCCACCTCTCCGATCTTCATATTCAGAGTAACGATCGCAATCATGTCGTTTGGTGCAATCACCTGAGCAAACTGGGAATTCGTCTCGATCCTCTCCATCACCGGATTGATATCGGTCACGTTTTTCCACGGCTCTCTCATAAGCTGCATGCACACCACCATCATCTTCTGGATAATGGTCATCTCTATCTCTGTAAAATCGCGGTTCTTTTCCAGCGGATCTCCCGTTCCTCCAAGCATACGGTCGATCATTGCGAAGCCAAGCTGTGCAGCCAGTTCTATGATGATCGTTCCGCCAAGAGGCTGGAAATTGACAATTCCCAGGATGACCGGATTTGACAGTGCATTTGTAAATTCAGAAAAGATAACCGTTTCGGAGCTTGCCACCGAAACCTGTATATTTTTTCTGAGGTACACCGGAAGGTTCGTGGATAAAAGTCTTCCATAGTGTTCATATATAATTTCCAAAGTCCTAAGATGTTCCTTTGAGAACTTGGTAGGACGTTTAAAGTCGTAGTTCTTGACCTGCT
>OIZL01001377.1_pt1 | contig 13259 bp, 12 predicted proteins | sample 1588541 | NCBI WGS metagenome assembly OIZL01 (sample SAMN03283285) | human gut metagenome | biome: human-associated habitat; material: feces | host: Homo sapiens | place: Peru | collected 2012 | reverse complement strand
AACCTGTGACCCCTTGCTTGTAAGGCAAGTGCTCTCCCAGCTGAGCTATGCTCCCTGATCGATCGGTTTTTCGTCCGACGACGCAGATTAATATACTATAAATTCGCCGTTCTGTCAAGCCTTATTTGCAATTTTTTTCAGTTTTTCTTAAAAAAGTCTCCGCCGCGCCCGGCAACGGAGACTCTATTCAAATTTTGCGCTTATTTTGCATATATCGCGCCGATTATCTTGTTCATGGTCTTCCACGACATGAGGCGGGTGAGGAAGGTCAGGAACGAATAGCTCGCGCCGATGGTGTATATCGGGCTCACCTTTTTCTTCATGGCGACATTGGCGATAAATTTTCCTGCGACTGCGGGATCCATTCCGGTCTGCTCGTCATGCTCCATGCGGGAAACCGAGCGCCCTATGCGTCCGCCGTAGACATCGTCGCCGTCGACCGTCTTTTCGCGCGCCTTTGTAAAGCCCGTTTTTATATCGCCCGGCTGAACCGCGCAGACCGTGATACCGTAGGGACGAAGCTCGTTTGCAAGAGCCATGGTATATGAATTTGTCGCCGCTTTCGCTGCGGAATAATAGGTCTGGAACGGAATGGGAATCTGCCCGGCGACGGAGCTGATATTGACTATTCTCCCCTGCCCCGCTTCGCGCATAACCGGAACGACGGCGTGGTTCATATTCACCATGCCGAAAAAGTTCGTGTCAAAAAGGCGCTTGGCGTCCTCGGTCTTTGTGAACTCAACTGCGCCCGAGATGCCGAAGCCCGCGTTGTTGACGAGCACATCTATCTTGCCCTCGCGAGCGACTATCTCATCGACCGCTTTTTTCACTGCCGCTTCGTCTGTCACATCGGCGACGAGGTGGTTGAGTCCCTCGACACCCTGCGCGCGGCGGCTGAGTTCATAAACGGTATATCCCGCATTTTTAAGTGCGAGCGCGGTCTGCATGCCTATGCCTGACGTTCCCCCGGTCAGGACCGCTATCTTTTTATCCATAAAATGCACCTCCGAACTGAATAACAGGTAGATTATACCACAACTGTATTGCATATTCAATGCGGGCGAAGAATGCAAAAATTTCTTTTTTCTGTTGACAAAGGCGAAAACACATGATAGCATATATGCATAGATACTCAATGCATTGAGTAAAATTGTATACGAGGTGATAGTATGAAAATAAGCAAGGAACTCGCAAAGGGCAGCACGGGGCTGTTGGTGCTCAGCGTCATATCAAAGACCGATATGTACGGCTACCAGATAATCAAGACGCTCGAAGTGATGAGCGAAAACGTGTTCAGCCTCAACGAGGGCACGCTCTACCCCATTCTGCACTCGCTCGAAAAAGAGGGTTCGCTCGAATCTTATTGGTGCGAAGCGGAGGGCAGAAAACGCAAATATTATAAGATAACCGAATCGGGGCTCGCCGAGCTCGCGGACAAAAAACGTGAGTGGCAGAGCTTCTCAGGCGCCGTTTCAAAGGTACTGGGAGGTGCGAAGCTTGCAGCAGAGGTTTGACGGATTTCTCGACTATGTCTGCGGCAATATAATCTCGAAGCGCGAGCGCGAAAATGCCAGGAACGAGCTATATGACCATTTAATGTGCATCTACGAATGCAACCTCGCGCAGGGCATGGACGAGGAGCACGCGACGATCGAGGCGGAGAACTCCATGGGCGACAGAAATGCTGTTCGTGCGCAGCTCGAACAGGTTCACGCGAGCTTCCCGGAGCTCGACTTCAAAAAAGCCCTGGCGCTCGTTACGGTCGGCTTCGTTTTCATGAGCTTTATGCTCGAAGTCTCCTACCCGCTTTTGAAAGAAGTCATTCAGCTTTTCGGCATGGCGCTGGTCTTCGCCGGGACATTCTGCCTGCGCAAAGCGAGCAAGAGACTCGGTCAATCTTTCGCCGTGTTCTCGGCGCAGTTTGCACTTTTTGCCGCAAATATCATTTTATACCCGCTCAGTGAGAAATACAGTTGGCTCCCAACCGTTCTGCTCGTGGGCTCATATATATGCGCAGCTGTGTTCTGGGCACTGTTTGCACTGGGGCTGAAAAATCTCGCAAACGGGCGCGAAGCGGCAAAGCATCCGCCGTATTCGGCATGCATATATCTCAACGCGGCGTTAAATATTGCCAACACTATACTCGTACTGCTCGCATTCTCAAGCGGCACTTACAGCGCGGACAAAAATATCAAAATAGAAGGCTTCCCCGCGCTGATATTTATTATAGTCGCAGTCGCCGCGATCGTTGTCACGCTTATCACGCTCATCCGCGCGAACAAACTGCTTTTTGAAAGCGGGCACGAATACACCGTTGAATCATCAAGCGGCAAGAAAGCGGCGCTTGTGATATGCTCGTTTGCGCTCGTATTCATTCTCAGCGGTGCTGTCGATTTTGCTCTCGCCGAGCGCAAGGCGGAAACGCAGCCGTATAACACACACGACATATCTATGAGCGACAGCGAGCGCGACAGAATCTGTGCAATACTTTCGAGCTACGGGATATCGGACGACAATATTGCCCTGCTCCCGGACAGCGAACTGCAAAAATACAGCAATGCAGTCAGCGCAGACGAGCTCGACGACACGATGAAAAATCTTATTGCAAACTGGAACGCCCGCCCGGAATTCAGCTTCAAAAGCAGAGATATCGAATATAATTTCGAGAGGCACGAATACTGCATAATTATCGATTCCGGCGAGCCGCACAACTATATCCGCACGCTGTATTTTCTCGAATTGCAGGATTCCGAGCAGACGAGAAACGACCGAAAATATGTTGACGGCATGATTTTCAACTACACCGACACAACCGCCTCGAATTATCTTATGCCGCTCAACATGGGCGGAGAATACAACGGCGATCTTTTCATGATACTGACAGAAGAGAACGGCGGTCTTGTAAAAAACAAGCCGCTTAACATACAACCGGACAGCGACGCGTCGATAAACAGAATAAGCCGCGTTGAATTTCAGCTCAAAGACGGCATGAAGATAATCTACGCCGCATATCTCGGCGAGCCGAGCGACGATTCGAGCAAAATACTCACGGCGAATTACACGGTACAGTATGTCCACCGCAAGCTGCCGATACAGTCGCCTGCGAGCCGCGCGCTCATACATCAGACGGGAATATCCACGCCGGCATATTGCCGCCGCAACGATATACATCCGTGCGATGTGTCATATGAGTCGATATTTAAAGAGCCGTTCGTCGACAGCGAAGACGAAGCTTCTGATTTCACGGAGGATATAATACAATGAAAACTGCCCGAAAGCGGACAGACAGGTTAAAACAACAAACAACGGAGGTGCAATATAATGGGCAGGTTTGACAAATTTCTCGACTATGTCTGCAGCGATATAATCTCAGACCGTGAGCGCGAAAACACCAGGAATGAACTTTATGACCACTTGATGTGCACCTACGAATGCAACCTCGCGCAGGGCATGGACGAAGAGCACGCGGCGATTGAAGCGGAGAACTCCATGGGCGACAAGAACGATGTCAAGACAAAGCTCGGTCAGGTTCACGCGAGTTTTCCCGAGCTCAGATTCAAGAGCGCGCTTGCGCTCGTTATCGCCGGATTCTTCTTTGCATCGTTCCAAATAAGTCTGCTCAGCGGCATGGACATACTCATAAAGCTGTTCGGTCAATCGCTGATGATAGCGGGCATATTCTGCCTGCGCAAGGCACACAAGAAGCTCGGATTATCATTCGCCGCGATAATGGGACAATATGTTCTTTCGGGTGCTTCAACGGTGCTGACTCCGATAGCGGAGGATCACCCGCTCCCAATCTTCATTCTTTCGCTGCTCGGCGCGATATGCGGCGCGGCGTTCTGGATTCTTTTTGTCGGCGGGCTGATTGATCTCACAAGAGGCCGCGAGGACGCAGAGGCTCTGCATCTCCCGCTGTGCGCTGTGTCGAACGTGCTTCTCAGTGCGCTCAGCGGCGGGACATACATATATATGTACATCACAAAAGCGGCATCCCTAAACTCGGAAAACGCGCCGATTTTCTTCCTTATCGCGATATCGCTGGTTATACTCAACATGATAATCACGATAGCCGTTCTGCGGCGGGCAAATAAGTTTCTCTACGAGAGCGGTCACGAATATGAGGCGGAGAGCTCCGGGCTGAAGAAAGCCGCCGTAACGCTCTGCGCGTTCGCGCTGGTGCTCGCGGCATGCGCGGGTTTCGACGCATATCGTCTGACGAGAAAAGCCGAAATCGAGCCGTACAGCACGTCGGACATCGCAATGGACGCAGACGAGCGCGCGAAAATAGAAAACACCCTTGCGGACTACGGAGTTGACAGAGAGGTCCTGAAGCTTCTGCCGAACAGCGAGATTATGCGATTCCGCAACACGGCGAGTATCGACAAGCTGACAGACATGTCTCTTCAGGGCATCAAATACACGAAGGAATATCAGAGCCGCAGGAACAGCGACGGCAAGCTTCAATCCGGCGTCTACACGATGGGCACTACCGACAATCCGTCATATTATTTTGAAAATTTAACATACTGCGTCACGGATAACGACGGCAAGAAACGGCTGCTCTGTTCTTTTGAGCTGAAAGACATAGAATCCGCCAAGAAGGACAATATAAAAAACTATGTCGACTGCCTTGAATTCGAGAAAAGCGACGCAAACAAAAGTCTGATGACATATCAGGTATACAGAAACAACGACTCGTTTTTCATCCTGACTCAAGAAGACGGTCAGGAGCTAAAAAACAAGCCGCTGAATATCAAGAGAAAAACCGACGCGCTCGGAAACACGGCAATTTCCGAGGTCGAATTCCAATGCAAGCCGGGGATGAGGATTTTCTACACCGCAGACCTCACCATAGCCGACACGCCATATCCGATATATGACATAAAGCTCGGAGCCTCGTACATTCATCGCAAAAGACCGATACTGTGGATATCCGAACGCACACCGAAAACTCAGATAGATTCGCAGCAAGGACAGCGATTTTGCTGGGTGAGGCCGGCCATAAGGACATTATATGTCCCGTATCTCAAGAGCGAAGCCCCATACGAAGCGACGACAGAGCCCGAAGAAGAGACAACGGAGCGCGTCATCCACGGAAATTCAATTGAAGAGATGGCCGCAAGCTAAAAAATATATCCCCCGTATATTGAGTGCGGGGGGATGAATTATTTATAAATTTACCAAATACAATTTTATCGCTACGAGTTTTTACCACTACCTTCGCGACCTACAATAATCAAATATTTTACACTTCCCGCGTTTCGGCGTTTTCTTTTTATTTGAAAAAGAAAACGCCTGCAAAAGAAAAGCAAAACAGGGGGGATTCCCCTGTACCCCCGCAACGCCGCGCCGCAGTACTTAGCCCGCGGCTCTCAATTAGTTGCTCGGCACATTCGCACGCAAACGCGCCGGAGCTTGAACGGGTGCGTGCTCGTGCGTCTTGCTTCGCAAGCCGTTCCCTCGCCCCTCTTAGTTGGCTTATCAAACACTGCGGCGTGGCTATTGGAAACTTGTTCAACGGGATTTATAAAGTCGCTTGCTTTACTTTTTTGAGATCTTGCAACGATTTACAAATTACAATGTCACACAACCCGTCCGCTTTTTAGCGCAATTTTGTATCGGCGCACCGATGCCGGACAGTCTAAAGGGATGCCGGTACGAAGTGCGATTAAAAAATCCCGCATATTTGCCCTATACGGTTACAGTTTTACAAATGCTGTGATTTTACACAAGCAGGCGATTCCGCGCCTGTACAACTCGCAACACCTGTCGCAATTCACTTTCCGACACAGAACTGCGAAAACACTTCGTTGACTACGGCTTCGCCGGCGCGTTCGCCGGTGAGTTCGAGCAGCGCGTCAACGGCGCAGTCGGCGCAGACGTTGACCGCGTCAAGTGTGACTCCGCTTTCGAGCGCGGAACGCGCCTCTTTTATGCTGTCGAGCGCGCGCACACAGCAGTTGCGCTGGCGTTCGCTCGTCAGCGCGGCGGCAGACGGATCGAAATTAGAAGTACCGAGCAGATCGGACAGCTCTTTTTCCAGTTCGCCGCCGCCCTGAGCCGTCTTTGCGGAAAGCTCGACATATGCGCCGAAGCGGCTCTTTATATAATCCGTGTCGCAGACAAAGCCGAGGTCGCTCTTATTGACGACCGCTAGACTGCGCCTGCCGGAACAGAAATCGATTATTTCCATATCCTCATCGGTCAGTTTCTGCGCACCGTCGAAAACGGCAATGACCAGCTCCGCTCTGGAGAGGCGTTTTTTCGCAAGCTCAACGCCGATGCTCTCTATTTTATTATCCGTGTCGCGTATTCCGGCGGTGTCCGCAAGGCGCAGCAGGTTTTCTCCGACCCTGACCGTCTGCTCGACTATATCGCGCGTCGTGCCGGGGACATCGGTGACTATCGAGCGCTCGCATCCGCTCAGGAGATTCATCAGCGTCGATTTTCCGACATTTGGTCTGCCGACTATGACAGTATCCACTCCCTGAGTGACCGCTTTACCGTTTTCGAATCCGCTGATAAGCGATTCGAGCTCGCTCTGCGCCGCCGAAAATGTTTTTTCAAGCTCGTCCGTGGAGAGCTCTTCTATATCCTCGTCCGGGTAATCGACCCACGCGCTCAGATGCGCGCAGACATTTATTATACTGTGGGCGACTGATTCTATCCTGCCGCTGAGCCTGCCCTCGAGTGTATTGAATGCGGCGCTCGCCGCCTGTTCGCCCTGCGCGGAGATGAGCGACATGACGCTCTCCGCCTTTGCAAGGTCAATGCGTCCGTTTAAGAAAGCCCGCTTTGTGAACTCGCCCGGGCCTGCGGGCTGAGCGCCCGCGTTCAGCACCGCGCGAAGAACCTGACGGACTATATACACTCCGCCGTGGCAGGACAATTCGACCGTGTCCTCGCCGGTATAGCTTTTGGGCGCGCGGAAAACGAGGGCTATCGCCTCATCTATCGGCTTGCCGTCGAAACTGACTGTGCCGAAGTGGGCGGAGTATCCCGCCGCTTCGCTCAACGGCTTCCCGGAGACCGCCGAAAAGACTTTATCCGCGACGGCAATCGCATCGCCGCCGGAAATGCGGACTATGCCTATTCCGCCCGCGGCGTTGGGAGTCGCGATGGCGGCAACGGTAGAAGTCTGTTCCACGGTGTTCACCTCTTTCGTCTATAGATAGATTTATTATAACGCAGGGAGACCTGCAGAGTTATCGGAATTAAAATTTTGTGGACAATCGGCTACCAAATTTAACCGAGCGATAATTCGCCCATGCTTTCGACGTCCACTATAATCAATCTTTTATATTAACTGCGTTTCGGCATTTTTGTGCCGCCCCGCAGCATCGGCGCGTCGAGTCGCCGCGCCTCTACAAATTACGAATAAATAAAATTGTGTGAGTTTCGTGAGCAGATGATATCTGCCCTGCTGTATACATTATAGCTTTATAGATTTATCTGTTACTTTAAGAGAATCGAAAAAGCGGCAGCGGTCTGGAAGCTCCATCCGCTGCCGCCGGACATTTTTTATTTGATGTTGACCTTGTGGTTCATCAGCCAGCCTGTTCCGAAGAACAGACCGATTGAAACCAGGAACTGGAAGATAACTCCCGTCACACCGAACGAAAGATCCTTTGTAGACATTGCCGTGCCGAACGAGAACACAAGTCCGTCGGTTCCGGGCGAAACGGTGATGGGCACATAGTTCGTCAGCAGGAAGTTGCAGATCTGAGCGATAATGAATATCGCAAAGAAAACGACTATCGGGCCTGCCGCGCCGAGCTTCTGCATAATGCGGGTGTTCGCGAAAGTTATGGAGAAGAACAGCTCGGAAATGAGGAACGCGAGCTGAACAAAGACCGCGAGCACGAGCAGGACGAGATATCCCTTTATCGCTTTTGCGCCGGGCATCGAGCGGAACATGCTGATAATTGTCTTTATCATGTTGAGGTTGTTCTCGCCGATGAGCGAGGTGACGTAGTCGTATATCCAGATCATTATGCCGATGCTCACAGCGTAGCTGACGATCATCCACAGGAAAGCGACTATAGCCTTTGCCGCGAGGAGCTGCCCGCTCGTCACGGGGAGCGTAAAGCTCAAATAGCCCTGCTGCCCGTAGAGCGTCTTATAGAAGTTTGCGATAACACCGACAAAGGTTATGATGAGCGCTATCATCGCGATGAGGAACAGCGCAACGGTTGCCATGGCGCTCAGCCAGCTGATGTCTATCGCATAGGCGATGAGCATGATGCCTATTGTGACCGCGGCGGCAACGTAGATGTTCATCATCATATGCGCGCTCATTTTGATTTCATTCTTAATCAATTTGCCAAGCATATTTGAACACCTCCTTGAAAACATCCTCAAGCGTCTTGCCGCTGCTGCATATGTCGTCAACGGACGAGTTGAGCAGGACTTTGCCCTGACCTATCATCAGCGCGTGGTCGAATATGCTCTCGACATCGTGGATAAGATGGGTCGAGATGAGCATAGTCGAATCCTTCGGGTGGTTTTTCATGATTATCTCGAGTATGCCGTCGCGCGCGGCGGGATCGACGCCGCTGAGCGGCTCATCGAAAATATAGAGCTTCGCGTTGCGGCACATGACGAGAATGAGCTGGAGCTTCTCCTGCATGCCCTTTGACATCGACTTTATCTTCTGCTTGGGCTGGAGACCGAATGTGTCGAGCATTCTCATCGCCTTGTCGCGGTCGAAGTCCGGATAGAAATCCGCAATGTAGTTTATCGCGTCGACAGCGCGCATCCAGTCCGCAAGATACGACTTCTCGGGCAGATACGCTATCTTCGCCTTTGTCGAAGGACCGGGAACTTCGCCGTCTATGAGCACCTCTCCGGAGTAGTCGTGGATGAGTCCTGTGAGTATTTTTATCAGCGACGATTTACCCGAGCCGTTCGGGCCGAGCAGAGCTATGATCTGGCCGGGCTGGAAGCTGAACGAGATATCGTTGAGCACCTGGTGGCTGCCATAGGACTTGCTCAGATGGTTTACTGTGATTATGTCCTGCATTTTTTCCTCCCGTAAATTTTTGACGTAGGAATCTACTTGGAATGATTATATCACAAAAAAACAGCATAGTAAAAGTTTTTTATGTTTTTTTAAGGAATAGTCACATTTTATTTAAACTTTTTTGCCGATATCCTGTTTTTTATCGCTCCCGCGGCGGCAAAAAGTATAAGGCACACGGCGTTCGCCGCAACTACGCTCGCACCCGCCGGGGTATTGAAGGCATAGGAGACAACAAGTCCCGCGAAGAAGCAGACGCACGACACCGCCGCCGATACGGCAGTCACCGCGCGGAAGCTCTTGCACACACGCATTGAAGTCAACGCGGGGAAAATTATCAAACTCGATATCAGCAATGCGCCCATTATCCTCATGCCAACGACAACAGTGACGGCGGTGAGCAGAGCTATAAGAGTATTATATAGTCCCGTCTTTGTTCCGGTCGCCGCGGCGAAAGTTTCATCGAAAGTTACGGCAAAGATGCGGTTATAGAATATGACATAGAGCACGAGCACAGCCGCCGATATCGCGGCACAGGCGATAATATCATTTTTGCCCATGAGCAGAACCGAGCCGAACATATAACCCGACACATCGGTGTTGAGTCCCGTTGTCAGAGACGCCGCAATAACGCCGACTGCTATAGCCGTGCTCGAAATGAGCGCTATGGCGGCGTCGCCCTTTATTTTTGCATTGTCGTTTATCCGCATGAGCAGGAATGCCGCCACTACAACTACGGGCACGGAGATTTTCAGCGGTGCCACATTCAGCGCCATAGCCACGCACGCCGCGCCGAAGCCGACGTGGGAGAGCCCGTCGCCGATCATCGAATAGCGCTTGAGCACGAGCGTCACTCCGAGCAGCGCGGAGCAGAGAGCCACGAGCAGACCCGCTATCAGAGCGCGGCGCATGAATGAATAGGAGAGCATCTCAACTATCATTTCAATCATCGTTTCTCCCCCTCCCCGCAAAGCGCCTGCCGGCGTCGCTCTTTAAATAATCCTCGGTCGTGCCGAAAAATTCGACTCCGCGCGAGCCGAGGTGCAGAATTTTATTCGCGTTCTCGACGGCGCACTCTATATCGTGCGAGACCATGATAACGGCTATGCCGGAATCCCGATTGAGCTTTTTTATCAGGCGATAGAACTCAGCAGTCACCACCGGGTCAAGCCCGGTCACCGGCTCGTCGAGCAAAAGCAGCTCTTTTGCGGCGCAGAGCGCACGCGCGAGCAGAACCCTCTGCTGCTGACCGCCGGAGAGCTCGCGGTATGATCTGTTCGCGATATTTGTTATCGAGAGCTTTTCCATATTTTTATTCGCAAGACTGCGGTCAGCGCGGGAATAAAACGGACCTTTCGAGCCGTTGAGACAGCCGGAGAGCACTACCTCGCGCACCGTCGCAGGGAAATCGCGCTGAGCCTGGGTCTGCTGCGGCAGATAGCCTATGTCCGTGCGCCTGAGCCCGTCAGCGAAATCAACGCTTCCGCCTCTCATCGGGATAAGCCCCAGAATACCTTTTAGAAGTGTGCTCTTGCCCGAGCCGTTTTCGCCGACTATGCAGAGATAATCTCCGCGTTCAAGCTCAAAGCTCACGCCGTTGACCGCTACAGTATTGTCGTAGCCTATCACTGCATCGCGGCAGGCAAGCAATATATTTTTGTTCATGAAAGTGCCTCCCTGAGATTTCGGAGATTGTCGTTCATCAGCGAGAGATAGCCGACCCCGGACTCAAATTCGTCGCGGCTGACATTGTGGCAGGAGTGGAACAGCCGCATCGAACAGCCCGTCTCGCCGCAGATTATCTCCGCCGTTCGCGGCTCGGCCAGCTCTTCATAGAAAATGACCGGGATGTTCCCGTTTTTTACAGTGTTTATTATCTTCGCTACAGTCCGCGCACCCGGCTCGGAGTTGTCCGCGCAGGCGTCGAGCGCGCTGACGAATTTTAAAGAATATCGCTCGGTAAAATTGCGGAATGCGAAGCGGCCGGAGAATACGATTATATCGCGCTTTCCGTTTTTGACTGCGTCTTTGAATCCCGCATCGAGCGACTGAAGCTTCGAGATATATTTTTCGCTGTTTGATTTATAGAACTCGGCGTTGCGGCTGTCGAGCCGGCAGAGCGCGTCGGTTATGACCTTCACCATGCCCTGAGCGTAGACCGGGTCTGTCCAGATATGCGCGTCAACAAAGCCCTCTTCATATTCGTGCTCGTGTTCATGCTCGTCCTCGTGGCCGTGTTCATGCTCATGCTCATGCGCGGCAAGGCGCAGACCCATTTCTGAAGCGATATCGAGATACTCGCCCGCTCCCGTCGATTTGTCAAAGAGCTTCGCCGACCAGGTCTCCATATTCTCGCCGACACGGATCAACAAATCCGCATTGCTGACCGCTTTCATATCGGCGGGTGTAGGATCATATGAGTGGCTCTCCATTCCGGGCGGGAGCAGCAAAGTCAAATCTACTCTGTCCCCGGCTATTTCGCGCACGAAATCATACGGCACGAACAGCGTGCATACAACGCGGAGCTTATCGCTCTTCGATTCAATTTTTCCGGAGGAGCAGGCGGCAAGTGAAAATATCATCGCCGCGCAGAGTATAACCGCCGCCGCGCGCAAAAACTTAGTTTTCATTCTTTTTCCTTTCGGCACACTCGGCGCAGACTCCGTAGAGCACGGTGTTCTCCTCGCTGAGGGTGAACCCGTGGTGCTCGAAGATATGCTCCGCGACCTTGTCGAGAAAGCCGCACTCGACATGGAGCAGCTTCCCGCACTCGGAGCATTTGAGATGATAGTGGTTGCAGCAGTCCGCGCTGTCGCCGACATATTGATAGCACGCGCTCTCCCCGTCGTGGAGCACGAACTTGCGCACGCTACCCTCGCGCAGCATCTTTTCAAGATGGCGATAGACCGTAGCCTTGCCGACCGGGCAGCCGCGCTCGCCCAGAATATGCGATATATCCTCGGCGGTCAGATGCCTGCCGCCGCTGCTTTTAAGCAGATTGAGAATGAGTTCGCCCTGCTTTGTGTTGTAACCCATAAAAAGCACCTCTTTGAGCTTCGGCAGAAAAGAGAAAAATATTCCGCCGCAAATCGAATTTGAGAATCGTTTTCAATTTTAATCCCGAAAGCGCGGTTTGTCAAGAGCGGAGTTTCGCTTCGCTCAAAATTGTGCAGTAGGGGCAGATATCATCAGCCCGCGAATTTAGCAGTGATTCTTGTCTTTTGCAACTCGTAGGGACAGCACTTGCGGCTGTCCCTACAAACTATCGGTAATAGATATTTCAAAAAATTTTGTCCCGCTCGCGGTATCAGTGCATAAAAATCTATACACTCCGCAATATCCCGAAACAAAAAACAGCTTCATCCCGGCGTATCTGCCGAAAGAAGCTGAATAAATATTTTATTTTTCCGCGCTGTCTCTACGTTTGTATTTCGACGAGGGGATAAACGCGAACACGGCAATGACCGCGACGAACAGCGCCGACATTACTTTTATATATAGCTCCGAGAGTCCGATGTTCTGCGCCGTCTCCTGTCCGAGCGCGATATAGACCGCCGCATATGTCACGAGAACGACGAAGAATGCTATTATCAGTCCGTTTCGCGCTTTTCTGCGCGAGCGCTCGCGGTCGGTGTCATACGGGAGCGCGAGCCACGCCGCGGTTATCATTATCGGCGAGACGCTGCCGGAGAGCACGGAGAGAATAATATACAGCACCGTGTTCTTTTCGCTCCTGTTGTTTTTGAGCATCAATATGCCGCATGATGCAAAGCCGATTGAATTTATTATATCCCCTGCTATGCGCACTCCGCTCGTGAGCCCGTCGAAGTTCGGTATGCACACCGCCGCATCCACTAATATAAATATCGCCATAACGCAGAGCAAAGCGGGCATTATTTTTTCCGTCAGGCGTAAGTCTGCATTCCCGCTATTTTTGATTCGCGACGATGCGGTTATTGCCGAAACGCCTATGAGTATTAATATGATCGCCAAACACAGCGAGACGATTTTTTCCGCCGCCGGGCTGCCGGCTAAAAACGGCGAGATGCCGTTTGTCAGCGCGCCGATAACAGAAAACACGCCCGCGAGGGTATAGAGAAGTATATTTCGTCTGTTCATTTTTTCTTCGCCTTTTTCTTTTTGTCCTTCGGAGTCGAGACGACGATGAGTGCAAGACCCATATCGGTAACGAGAGTCAGGCAGAGGAACAGCCAGTCGGTCACAGCGCGGAATGTGT
>OIZL01001373.1_pt1 | contig 13302 bp, 11 predicted proteins | sample 1588541 | NCBI WGS metagenome assembly OIZL01 (sample SAMN03283285) | human gut metagenome | biome: human-associated habitat; material: feces | host: Homo sapiens | place: Peru | collected 2012 | reverse complement strand
CTTTCATTGAAGCCTAATAGTCTTATATAATCTACTTTTATATTTTTTGCTTCTTCTTTTGTGAAGTTTGTTAGGATATGTAATAACATTCTAGATATTCTATTGTATGTATATCTTTTGGTTTTAATGTTATTTATTAACTCTTCATAAGTATTGCTTTCACTTATATATTTTATTATTCTATTTTCTATTCCTTCTTCGACTGTTTGATATTTTTTTAAGTTTTTGTCTTCGGATAGTATTTTATATTTTAATATTGGATAATACATTGACATACTTATTTTATATAGTTTATTTGGTGAATATGGAATTAAATTGGATATTTTTTTGCCTTCTTGATATTGTTTTCTTATGGCTGAGGCTGAGGCTATATTTTCTTCTATTTGGCCGCTGTGATATGGGATTGTTCTTTTTATGTTTTCATATTCTATATTGTAATTTTTTTGTTTTATTTCTCTTATATATGATAAGGCTAGTAAATCGTTTGGTGTTGATACTTTTATGTTTGTTAAGTCTTCTAATGCTTTATTTGTTGATGTTGCATAATTTAATCCTTCATTTTGATACTTTTTTACTAATTTATTGTATTCTTTACTTTTTATTTGGGTATCTGCTAGTAAGATTAATTCTTCTAATGTATCTCTCTCTGTACCAAATATTATTTTGTTTACTTTTAATTTATTTAGTATTTCTATGGCTCCTCTTGCAAATATATCTGATGATTGGGTTGCATATACGAATGGTAATTCTACTACTATGTCTACTTGATTATCTAATGCAATACTTGCTTTTTCCCATTTATTCAGTACTGAGATATCTCCTCTTTGGGTATATGATGATGAGATGACCGCTATTAAAGTGCTATCTGGATATTTTTCTTTTATTTTATTTATTTGATATTGATGTCCATTATGAAATGGATTATATTCTGCTATAACACCAACTATGCTCATGTACATCAACCTTTCTTATAACTTTATTTCTTCTTCATATTTTGGAATTATTAGTTTAATTTTTTTATCTATTACATTTTTTAACTTACTTATATCAACATCTTTAGATACTGGAGGAAATGAGTTATCAAAATGAGATAATATTATTGATTTAGGCTTTATTTTATCTATAATAGGAACTATCTTTTTATCTAAATCACTTCTTCCTTGATATGCTAATATTAGATAATCAACATTCTTAGGATAAATAGTATTTTTATCTAATGCCATACTACCCATAAATAATAATTTTTTATTATCAGTTTTAACAAAATAACAAACTGTTTCACCATTTTCATGGCATTTTAAATGATTTTTAATAATAATAGGTAAATTACTGTGATATTTTATCACATTTTTATTAAATATGGTATCTAAAACTAATTTATAGTCAAATTTAATGTGTTTTCCTTTTATTACTTTAATATCTATTTTTCCTACTTTAAACTTATCATTATAATTTATTTTAACTAATTTATCTTTACTTATTCCGTCAGATAATAATCTATTATAAGGACAAAAAGTTGTATGAATTAGTGTGTCTTTATCTTTATATAAATCCACTAAATCCATAGTATGATCAATATGACCATGTGTAATAAATATATTTTTAACGTTATAAAAATTATTTTTAAAGTCCTTATCTAGTCTTTTATCAAATCTAATAAATGGATCAAATAAAATAGTATCATTATCATTTCTAAGTTTTAAACTAAAAGTGCCATACCAAGTTATAGTAGTCATATAAAATCACTTCCCTTAAGTACATTTTAACATAAAATTATAATATTCTAAAAAGAACATATTTTTTATAATGAATATTTTTATCATTAATAGAAGATATAGCTTGCATCCAAATACATAATCCTCCAAAAGATAAAATATAATATGCTACAAAAAGTTTAAATGGTATATTTACTAATGATAAATTAGTAATAGCACCTGTCATCTCTAAAATAGAGTTAATTAAAAATGAACTTGTAATATTTAAATTAAATATAGCTCTAATTAAATTAGTTAACATATTAAATAGTATAACTACTGAAAATATATTTAAAAGAGAATAAATAGTTCCTTTAATAGATTCATTTATACTTTGTATTATAGATTTATTTTTATATGTTTTATTTTGATTACAGCAAGATATAAAATTACGTTTTAAAATAAAAGCTTTAATTATATTAGATAAGTAAAGCATTAAAAGAATAATTATTCCATATGTTTTACTATTAAATAAATTTATTCCTGTATTTATAACAAATAGTGGATTTACAAAATGTGTTACACATAATAAATTTTCAGCAGTTTTACTATTTATTAATCCCTTTTTTAAATATTCATTAATAAATATAGCATTAGATGGAGTTCCACATATAATAGACATAATAAATATATTAGTCATATTATCATCAAAATTAAATAGTTTTTTAAATAAGTTCTTAATAAACTTTGGAATAACTATTTCTACGTTATTTTTAACTAATATCATTCCTATTAACATAGTTGGAAATAAACTAGGAAATATTTTAATAAAAAACATATAAGAAGATTTTAATATACTAACAACAATTATTTTAGAGTTAGATAATACTAAAAATTCTATTAATATAAGTATATAAATAAATATAATATTTTTCTTTTTCATCATAATAACTATTATTACAAAATATATAAAATAATGAATATTTATATACATCTTACTAATAAAATTAAATAAAGGAGATGTAATTACATGAGTAAAAAATTTATAATATTTTTAAGTGATTTAAAAAAAGGTGATATGCCTGGTATGAAAAGATATATAAAGTTTTTAGATGATGAAAAAACACTAGCAATATTTTATAATCCATTAATAGCACCTAAACATTTAAAAACATATTTAAAAGAAAATAATATAGTAGAAGCTTATGAAGTATTTAGTCTTAATATATTAAAAAGTCATGAAGACAAAATATATACTTTTTCAAACAATAAGGGTGTATATAATGTAAATAAGGGTATTTTATTTGATGAAAAGTTAGTTATGTTTATAGATAAGGGTATGGAAATAAGTCTTGATTTACCAAAATATTCATATACAGTTTATAAAGATTATTTAGAAATTAAACCGTTTAAGAAAAATTCTAAGGGTAGTTTTTGTTATGTTGCAAATAAAGAAGATGTTAGTGAAAAACTTAAAAGTTTAATGCTAGAAGCTAAAGAAGCATCTGATAATATATTATATATTGATGATTATTCTAATATGGTTAAAAGGTTAAAGAAATAATATTTAAAGCTTGGTTTATTTTATAAGATAATTATAGGTATTTGCTATAATTATTTTTTTGTATAATAAGAAAAAGAAATAAAAAATCAAAAAATACATTGACAAACATTTGTTTGTTTTTATATAATTGATGTATAACAAGACTGTAAGGAGAAAAAATGTTAAAGAAATACTATAAACTAGGAATTAATTACATAGTATATTTTCCGGAAAATGTAAGGGAAAATATGCCACTATTATTATTTTTACATGGAATAGGAGAAAGAGGAGAGAAAATAGAGGACATAGAAAAATATGCTCTACCTAAATATATGAATAAATTTGATATATCATATATTGTTGTTGCCCCTCAGTGCAGTTATAATAATTTCTGGGATTATCATTTAAAAGATGTTGAGAAAATTTTAAAAAAAGTATATGGCGAATATAAGTACGATAAAGAAAAAGTATGCATAATGGGAAGCAGTATGGGTGCTTTTGGAGCATGGAATTATATTGCATCAAGGCCGAATTTATTTAAGGGAATAGTATCGGTATCTGGTGGAATGATGCTTCCAATTAAGCAAGTGCTTATGAATATAAAAGATAAAAAAATATTGATTTATCACGGAGATAAAGATGATGTTGTAGATGTAAATCAAAGTTTGGTTTTATACGATAAATTAAAGGATGTAGGTGCAACTAACGTAGAACTAAAAATTGTAGAAAATGACAATCATTACCTCACTTCACATGCATTTAAAGATAAATATTTATATGAATGGTTAGATAAAAATATAAAGGGAGAATAAAATATGAGAGTAGTAAGCATAGGAGATTTAGTATTAGACTATTACTATAAAAATGGAAAACTATTAGGTGTTAATGGTGGAATGACTTCGCATAATATAATTGCAAATTTAGCAAAAATGGGATTAAATACATCCGTATATGGATCTTGTGGCAATGATATTCAAGGTGAAATGACAATAAAAAGTTTAAAAAAAATAAATGTTGATGTTTCTAATATTAAAAAGTTAGAAGGAGAAAGAACAAGAGCTTTTCATGTTTCTTATTTTGAAAATGATGATAAGTTAACATTTATATCTAAGAAAAGGTGCCCTTTTTGTAATAATAAAAGTTGGTATAATGATAGTTTAATAGATGTTAATAGTATTATTGAAGATATTAAAAATGATGATATATTAGTATTCGACAATTTAAATGATAAAAATCAAATAATTATAGATGATATTAATAATAAAAAAGTAATAGATTTAGGTCAATATTTTGAATTTGAAAATTTAGAAGAAAAAGAAATAATTAATAAAATACGAAATAAATTTGAAATTATTAATTTTAATGAAAGGGTATCAAAGTATTTGATAAATAAATTAAATCTTAAAAATGATTTAGAATTATTTAAGCTCTTATCTCCTAAATTTATGACTATAACTAAAGGAGATGCTGGAGCAAGTTTTATATATAAAAATAAAATATATAACTTTTCTTTAATTAATAAAGGTAATGTTGCTGACTCTACTGGAGCTGGCGATGCATTTATATCTAGCATAATAAGAGATGTTATAAAAAATAATTTTGAATATGATTCTAATTTATTTGAAAAATGGTATGAAAATTCAAATAAACTCACTTCAAAAGTTGTGTCTAAAATGGGAGCTAGAGGACATATCAATTCTTTATTTAAAATAAAAAATGATGATAATAAATGCACTTGCGACAGTTTTATATATAATGAGAGAAAACAAATAAAAAGATGTAATCTAAATATTAATAATTTAGAAACTAGAATTACTAATGCAGTTAATTCGGGTGTATGTAATAAGGTTAATAATATAGATTTTAATGAAAATAGTAATTGTTTATTTGTTGGGGCTGGTGGATCATATGCTGGAGCAAATTTTGCATCAAAAGTTATAAATATGTTATATGGATGTAATACTTATCCAATGTATCCAAGAGACATTTTATATAGAAATAATAAGAATATAAATAAAATAATATTGTTTTCTTACTCAGGCACAACTAATGATATTATTAATAGTGTTAAAGATTTTGAAAATAAAAATATTTATATTGTTACGAAAGGACAACTACAAAAAATTGTATTAAAAACTGGTATTTTAAAGAAAAATATTTTAAGCTATAGAACTTCATCTAATAAAGGAAAAGAAAGAGGTTTTCTATCATTTGAGGGAGCTGTTGTACCAGCTGCGATATTTTTAAAGTATTATTTTGATAAAACTAATATTTCTATTGATTTTGATATTTTCATTAAAAAGTCAATTAATAATTGGAATGAAAAAATAAAAAACATAGTAAACAAAAACTTTATAGAAAAAATAAAAGAACATGGATTAATAAATTTATTTCGTGGTGATTATACTGATACTGCTTGCTATGATTTAGAAAGTAAGATTATTGAATCAGGCGTTTTCAATTGTATTATTCATGAGAAAAAGAATTTCTCACATGGAAGGTTTATTAATTATGAAAACTTAAATAATATTTGCTCAATATATTTTAAGCAAAAGAATACTACAAAATATGAACAAGAATTATTAAAATATTTAGGTAGCAACAATATAGTAATAGAAAGCGAATATGATGGTATAATGGCTGAGTTTGATTTGTTAATAGCTTCTCAGTTTATTATTTATTATATTGGAAAAGTATTAGATATAGATGTATCAAAACCAAAATATTCTGAAGATGCAATGAAAATATATTTTTATAAGGGTGATTTATAATTAATTATTTAAGCAAGAAATTAAGAAAAAATATATAATTTATGCTATATTTCATATTGAGGTGTTCCATGATAAAAAAGAAAATATTGTTGACTGTTAAGCTTGAATATGTTATCATGAATGCATAATAAAGGAGTGAAAGTAAAATTATGAAAAAGAAAATGTTTGTTAGTTTATTGTTATTTTTTTTCATGGCATTGATTACAACTGGGTGCAATGATGAAAAATATGATCCTCTTGATGAATTTATAAAACATGAAAGCAGTTTAGGCAAGAAAACAATTAAGTGTACATTATCTAAAAATGATTCTGCTAATAATTATAATCTTAATTCATCATATAAAGTCCATTCAGAAAACGAAATAGTTAATTATGTTGAGACAGTAGAAAAAATAACTTCAACTGATTCATCTGTTTTAAAACAATTTGAGAATAATCTAAATAATTTATATTCAAATATGAATAGTAAATATGGTGGATATACATATAATATAGTGAATAATAATAATGAAGTTATTGCAACTACCAAAATTGACTATACAACTTTTGATGTAGCCAAGTTGATAAGTGACGATCCTTCAGCGAAATATATGATTAATAGTGATAATAAAATAACTTTAGATGGTGTATTACAAACATACAAACAACTTGGTGCGGTTTGTGAATAAATAGTAAAAAATTTTTAGATAATAATATTATATGGTGCTAATTCATATAAGATTTTCATGATAAACAAGGCTACATTTGGTAGCTTTTTTTCTTGTTTTATTATATAATTTATAAATAGGTGGTTATTGTGAAAAGAAGTGAAGTAAATAGAGAATTATTAAGTCCTATGATGAGACAGTATATGGAAGTTAAGGATAATTATCAAGATGTTATACTTTTTTATAGAATAGGTGACTTTTATGAAATGTTTTTTGAAGATGCATATGAAATATCTAGAGTTTTAGAACTTACTTTAACTGGTAAAAATGCTGGATTAAAAGAACGTATTCCAATGTGCGGAATTCCTCATCATGCTGCTAATATATATCTAGAAAAATTAGTTGATAGTGGTTATAAAGTAGCTATTTGTGAACAAGTAGAAGATCCAAAGGATGCTAAAGGAATTGTTAAAAGAGAAGTTATTAGAGTTGTATCTAAAGGAACTGTTATGACAGATGAAATGTTAGATGCTAAAACAAATAATTTTATTGGGGCTTTAAGAAAATTAAATGATGAATATTCACTTGCTTATCTTGATTTATCAACGGGAGAATTTTACTCTTTATTAATAGATGATGATAATAATAAAATAGTAAATGAAATATTAAATGATAATATAAAAGAATTGGTATTATATGACTCTATTGATCCAAAAGTACTATCAGCTCTAAAAGATGAAAATGGAATAATTATTTCTCATGAAAATAATATAGAAGAAATAGAAGAATATAAAAAATTATATGAAGATATAGTAGATGTTAGGTTATTAAGTTCTATTTGTTTACTTTTAAATTACTTAAATAATGGTCAAAAAAGAAGTTTAGAACATTTACAAAAAGTTATTAAAAAAGATTATAATACTTATCTTAAGATGGATTGTAATACAAAAAGAAATTTAGAGTTAACAGAAAATTTAAGAACTAAGGAACGTACATATTCTCTATTATGGTTACTTGATAAGACTAAAACTGCAATTGGATCTAGAATGCTTAAAAGTATGATAGAAAATCCATTAGTTGATAAAGATAAAATAGAAAATAGATATGACATGGTATCTAAATTAAATGAAGAGTTTATATTAAAAGATGAATTAAAAGAGTTGCTAAAAGAAGTGTATGACTTAGAAAGATTAGCGGGTAGAATATCTTTTGGTAATGCTAATGCTAGAGATTTACTTCAGCTTAAAGCATCATTAAAAGTTTTACCTAGAATAAAAGAAATAATAGAAGAACTTAAGTTTAATTTAGTAATTGATCCGCTAGAAGATTTATATAATTACTTAGATAAAAGTATATATGAAAATCCTCCTATCGGATTAAAAGAAGGTTACTTAATAAAAGAAAACTTTAATAAAGATTTAGATGAATTAAAAGAAGCTAGACGTGGTGGTAAAGACTTTATAGCTAAGTTAGAAGAAGAAGAGAGAAAAAGAACTAATATTAAGAATTTAAAAGTTGGTTATAATCGTATATTTGGTTATTATATAGAAGTATCTAAGGGAAATAGTAAGCAGGTTACTGAAGAATTTGGATATGAAAGAAAACAGACTTTAGCAAATTGTGAAAGATTTATAACACCTGTTTTAAAAGAAAAAGAATCTTTAATATTAGGTGCGGAAGAAAAGATAATAAATTTAGAATATGAGCTTTTTTGCACTGTAAGAGATGAAGTTAAGAAATTAATACCTATACTTCAAGATAATGCTAAAAAAATAGCTTTATTAGATGTTATGCAAGCTTTTTCATCTGTTAGTGAAGAAAATAAATATACAAGACCTATTTTGACTTTGAAAAAAGAAGTAGATATAAAGGAGGGTAGACATCCTGTTGTTGAAAAAGTACTTAAGGGTGAATATGTTAGCAATGATATTATATTTAATTGTGGAACAACACTTCAGCTTATAACAGGACCTAACATGGCGGGTAAATCAACTTATATGAGACAGATGGCTTGCATTGTTATAATGGCTCAAATAGGATGTTTTGTGCCTGCAGAAAGTGCAACACTTCCAGTTTTTGATAAAATATTTACTCGTATTGGTGCATCAGATGATTTAGTGTCTGGATCATCAACGTTTATGGTTGAGATGATGGAAGCTAATCGTGCAATAGAGAGTGCAACTGAACATAGTTTAATATTATTTGATGAATTAGGACGTGGTACAGCTACATATGATGGTATGAGTTTAGCTAGAGCTATAATAGAATATATACATGATAATATAAAAGCTATTACTCTTTTTTCTACGCATTATCATGAATTAACTTCATTACAAAAAGAAAAGAAGCATATTAAAAATGTGCATGTTGCAGCTTTAGAAGAAAATGGTAATATAACATTTTTACATAAAATAAAAGAAGGAAGCGTAGATAAAAGCTATGGTATACATGTAGCTAAGTTAGCTAATCTTCCTGATAGTTTAATAAAAAGAGCAGATGAAATACTTAAGACTTATGAAGAAAAAGCAAGAGAAAATAATAAAAAAGAAACCGTAAGTCAAATATCTATGGATTTTGATAATAATAGTCAAACAGATGAAAAGTATGATATAATAAAAAAGAAGTTAGATTCTATTAATCCTCTTGAGATAACTCCAATAGAGGCTCTTAATATTTTATATGAATTAAAAAATGCATTGAATAAAAAATAAAGGTTAGGTGATATTAGATATGGAATCGGAAAAAAAGGATATTAAAATACCAATAAAAGCAATAGTTGAACAAGCTATGGTTCAAAATGGTTGTAAGTATGAAGAAGATGAGTTTAACTTGCTTAGAAAGTATTTTATAGCTTGTTTAAATTTAGGTTTTTTAGTGCCAGATGATTTAACTTTAATGATGAATAAGTTTGCTAGTAAAGTAAAACTTATAGTGCTTAATTATAATAATGTTAATAGAATGGATTACTATTTATTAAATGCAGGCGTTTTATATATATCAGGTGGATTAAAAGATAAGAATTTTATGTTTTATCAAATTAACTTTTATAAAGCAGTAACAGAAGTTATCTTTGATGCTGAAAATAGTCATATAGGTCTTTCAAGTGCAATATGTAATATGGTTGCAGAAAAAGTATACAATATGGATGTAAATGAAAGTAGAATAATAATGCCTAGATTAAGTGAAGAAAAGATAAATAATGATATAATTAAAATAAGGTCAGGTTATTATAATTATAATTTAACTATATCACTTACAAAACAATTATTTATAAGTTTAGGAATAAATGAAAATAAATTAATAAAAGATATGTATTTTAATGGTTTTGATAAAGTTATAAATGAAAACATAAAAGATAGTAATTCTAAATTATTAATAGAGGTATTAGATAAATTAACTATTATGTATATAAATAGAAGGGTTATGAATGATGTAAACCCAGGTGAAAAAAGCTTACTTGATAAATATCAGATAATGCTTAATGAAACATTTACTAAAGTTGATCAAAACTATTTAGCTTTTTGTGCTTTAATAACAACAGATGAATTAAGAAGTAAATTAATGAAGAAATTTAATATTGGTTAAGAGGTGTTTTATGAATAGAAATGAAGCTAGAAGTGTTATAATGACTATTTTATATCAAGTATTTATGTATCAAAATAGTAAGATAGAATATAACTTAGATGATGTAATAAAAGATAATTTAGAAATAGATAATGACTTTGTAAAAGAAACCGTAACAGGTGTATTAGATAATAAAGAAAACATTGTAAATATTGCAAATAAATATCTTAAGGATTGGACATTTGATAGACTAGGTTTAACAGATAGAGCTATTTTATCTATGGGAATATATGAACTTTTATATACTAATACTCCAGAAGTAGTTGCAATTAATGAGGCTGTAGAATTATCTAAAAAGTACTCAGATGATAAAGTTAAGAATATGATAAATGGTGTATTGGATAAAGTTTATCATGAAGAAAAGTAGAAAATAAAATGGATTTAATAAAAGAAAAATTAGCTTTACTAACTAAAGAACCAGGTTGTTATTTAATGCTTGATAAAAATAACAAAGTTATTTATGTTGGTAAAGCTAAAAATTTAAAAAGAAGAGTATCTTCTTATTTTAATAGAGAACATACTGGTAAGACTAAAGCTTTAGTATCTAACATAGTAAATTTTGAATACATAGTAACAGAAAGTGAAGTAGAATCTCTTCTTTTAGAAATAAATTTAATTAAAAAATATTCTCCAAAATATAATATAATGCTTAAAGATAATAAGTCTTATCCATATATAGAAATAACAAATGATAAATATCCAAGACTTATTATATCAAGACCTAGAAAACTTAAAAATCATAAAGGAAGGTTATTTGGACCATATCCTAATAGTAATGCAGCTAGAAAAACAGTAGAACTATTAAATAGAATATATCCTTTTAGAAAGTGCCATACTATGGAAAAAAAGGTGTGCTTATACTATCAAATAGGGCAGTGTCTTGGATACTGTGAAAATAAAGTATCTAAAGAAAGAATAAATGAAATGATAAGTGAAGTAACGTCATTTTTAAAAGGAAATTATTTAACAGTTAGAAAAAAAATAGAAAACTTAATGAAAGAAGCATCAGATAAGCTTAACTTTGAAGCTGCTATAGAATATAAAGAAATGCTTGAATACATAGATAAAGTATTAGAAAAACAAAAGATAAGTTTAAATGATAATATAAATCGTGATGTAATAAATTATTATGTTAAAAATGATTATATATCATTTCAAGTACTTCATTTAATAGATGGTAGAATAAACATGAGAGAAAAAGAGGTATTTGCATTAGTAGATGATGTAAAAGAAACTTTATCTTCTTTTGTAATTAGTTTTTATGATAAAAATAGTGTACCTAAAGAAGTATTAGTAGGAGAGGATTTTGATACTAATTTATTATCTAATGCACTTAATACTAAGTTTATTATTCCAGAAAAAGGTATAAAGAAAAAACTAGTTTTAATGGCAGAAGAAAATGCTAAGATAGTATTAGATGAAAAATTTGAACTTATTAAAAGAGATGAAAAAAGAACATTTAATGCCAATGAAGAACTTGGTAAATTACTAAACATAGATAATTTAAGTAGAATAGAAATATTTGATAATGCACATCTTTTTGGTACATTTAGTGTAAGTGGTATGGTAGTATTTAAAAATGGTAAACCAGATAAGAAAGAATACCGTAAATATAAAATAGTAAGTGAAGTAAAAGATGATTATCACATGATGAAGGAAGTTATATATAGAAGGTATTTTAAAGTATTACATGAAAAGTTAGAAAAACCAGATCTAATAATAGTAGATGGTGGTATAGTACAAATTAATGCTGCTAAAGAAATAATTAATAGTTTATATTTAGATATACCAATTGTTGGACTTAAGAAAAATGATAAACATAAAACAACAGCTCTTATGTATAACGATAAAGAATATTTAATAGATAATACTTCTGATTTATTTCATTACTTAACTAGAATGCAAGATGAAGTACATAGATTTACTATAAATTATCATAAAGAAATAAGAAGTAGGGGATCACTATCTAGTATTTTAGATAATGTACCAAAAATAGGAGAAAAAAGAAAGAAAGAATTACTTAAGAAATATAAAACAATTACAGCATTAAAAAGCTTAACAAAAGAAGAATTAGAAGAAATACTTCCTAGTGATGCTGCAAGTAATCTAATTTCATTTTTAAAGCATTATAAAAGTGACTAAGTGTTTAGTCCTTTTTTTCTTGATTAAACAAACAAACTATATTTTCAAATGATTTAAGAGGAACAAAATGTGCTAATGTGGAATTTATTGGTCCATTTGATGGGCTATAATATTTAGAGCAGATTTTACAGGTTCAAAAGGAGCAATGATAAATCCACAAACAATACATAATAAAAATCTCTGTGGAACAGTATGCACTGATGCGAAGTTTACTGGTCCATTTGATGATGTTAAAATTAATGATGAAACATCATTAGATGGTTCTAATGTCAGATATAAAGACTTATATGAAAGAATAGAGAGAAGTATAAAGAAACTTATTAAGTAATTTGATTTCATTTTTAAAGCATTATAAAAGTGACTAAGTGTTTAGTCCTTTTTTTTCTTGATTAAACAAACAAACTATGTTATCATAAGTTTCATAAATGAAAGAACATATACTAAAATGAATGGAGGCAGATAAGATGAAAAAAATTATTGTTGAAAGAAGAGAGTTATCAAGTGAGGAAATTAAAAATATAAGAAAGTTAATTGTTGATGCCGCTAGCAATATAGATAGTTCATCTGGTAAAAGATTAAAATTATCAGATATAAATTGTTCTAAAGAATTATTAGATAAGATTATATTTGATAAGCGTGGGGGCTATAAAGAAATTTTTGATGAACTTGGTAAATTGATGTCAAAAATAGATTTTGATGGTGTTTCTTTTGACAGAGCTCTTATACATGGTAGAGATTTTACAGGATCAAAAGGAGTAAAAATAAATCCTCAAACAATATATGGGAAAAAGCTAAATAGAACAAAATTTACTGGTGTTAAATTTATAGGCCCATTTGATTATGCTAGAATATCTGGAGCAAATTTTACGGGATCGAAAGGA
>OIZL01001371.1_pt1 | contig 13309 bp, 8 predicted proteins | sample 1588541 | NCBI WGS metagenome assembly OIZL01 (sample SAMN03283285) | human gut metagenome | biome: human-associated habitat; material: feces | host: Homo sapiens | place: Peru | collected 2012 | reverse complement strand
GAAAGTAAAGCAGGTCAACAACCTCACGGTCTTTATGTTTCGGATCAACGATTCCCGCAAGATTCATCAGAATAAAGGCAATCTGGAACGGACGCCATCCGAAGTTGTTATCAGGATTCTTCGGATTAATGAAGTCTTGGAAATTGCACTCTGTCCCTGTGCCGTGCTTTTTTGCGTAGCCCTTGATACTATTCTGCAAGAAGATTACACGGTTCATGAAACAGAAAGCCTCAAATGAAGTGTCGTCATTCTCAATAATGCTTATGCCTTCGCGGATACGCTTCAGAGCGTCTTGACAGCGGTCAATGACCTTGTTGCCGATCTTATCCTTAAAATCGGGATTGCTCATTCTTGCGTTTCCGAGAAGCGTAGAGTTAATCCACTTCTCATAAGAGTCAGCCAGGGTATTAAGTTTACCGATGGTTTCTTCCTTTTTCGATTTTACAGACATGGTAAATGTCGAGAAGAAGTATCGGTCAAATCCATCCAAAGCGGCGCTGACACCCAGAAATTCATATTCTGGTATAAACGCTGATTTCACATATGTTGTTCTGCCATCAACCGGGGTATCCCACACCGCTGCGCAGCCACGTCCGCGTCCCATGATCGGGCGCTGCTCAAAATAAAACTCATCGGAGGCAAGTATCTCTCTGCAAATATGTTCTGCAATAAACGAGGCAGAACCGTCCTCCGCATAAGCCTTGATTTCCACCTGGAACATAATGGCCTCTGCACTGTTGGCAGGATTCTTTCTCTTGTTAATAACATATGCCGTTACAAGAGAATATCCTCCCTTCAAAGGAATACGGGACACATGAACATGAACATTGGAGTCGCAGGTAAGCTGGTAATCCTTTGTTCGTGTAAAATCCTTAAACTGGACACGAACCGTTTCTTCCATAGGCTGGCGCGTATATATAGCACGGCTGTGTTCTTTTTCATCCTTACCGGTATATTTTTCAGAGGATTTTACATAGTCTCCCCATGTCACATCCAAGTTGATACTCTCTGTATCGCTTTGGATGTAGAAACTGATACCGATAGAGGACGGCAGCTGAAAATGTGTAGTGGATATAGGCTCATTGTCTTCATCCTCGCCTGCCGTAAAATCCTCGCCATCCTCAAATGCCATATCAGCATCAACTTCCTGCTCTCCGGCGCCAGAGTAATCCTCGTCATCGCTCTGAATATCGAGCATACCCACGAGATAGGCATAGCGTGGATTCTCTTCAAGAACCTCTTCCTTTTCTCTGGGACCGATAAGGTCGGTTCTTATGGCATCAATGATTTTCTGCCTGACCTCTGAATACTTAAATCTGTCAGCCATTATGCCTCCTCCTTCACGGCATGAGCCGTACCGAGTGTATATTTACAGGTATTACCAAGATGAATGTTGTCATCTGAAATCAGCTTGTACTCCCAAGGCTTATGATCTGGGTCTGCCGTTGAAGCAAAGCGACACCACTTTATGCCTTCTCTTGCCTTTGATACGACCTCATCCGATGTCACTTCATTCAAAGCTTTAACTTCGACCATGAATTTTCCGGCAGTTGTTTCCACGAGAAAATCAGGATTATACTGTTGTCCGGCTTTCCAGAATAAGCCCAGCTGATTGAGCGGCGGCTTGATCCAACGGATAACATCCGGATCTTCCTCCAAAATGATAGAGAACAGACGCTCCGTATCGCTGTCGAAAGCATTCGCCGGATAATATGACTTCTTGTAGCCGGTAAATAGATACTTCTTGATGTTGCTCTTGTCAGTGAACGGCTTATCGTACTTAACCTTTCCATCCTCCTTGACGTTCTTCACGAACTTACGGAACAGGATAAGGTCTTTCTGAATGATGTGGACATCCTGTGTTTTTCTATACTCAAACGCACTACCAGTGTTATAAGGCGGATCGATGTAGATGCATTTGATGCGTCCTGCAAAATCCTGTTGCAAAGCCTGTAAAGCGATTAAGTTATCTCCGTGAATAAGCATATTATCACTGGTTGGATCGCCATAAGACTTTTCAACATCCTCCATCAGGATTCTCGGCTCAACGACTTTATCATCGTATTTTCCAACCCAAGTCAATTCCAACTTTCCTGTCTTTTGCATAGTGATCTCTCCTAAAACTTCAGAACGATGTTAACCAACAGAACCGGGTTAATATCAAACTGTTTTTCAAATTCCGCGATTTCCCGCTCACCCTCGGTTTTGAAGCCGGTTCCTTTCTCGTGAAAGGACTCCTGCAACTTTTCAAGTGCCTTGGACTTTTCGGCTATCTTTTTCCGTATATCAATCTTCTCATAGAAGTTATCAGAAGCGCGTTCCTGTTCCTTCATGACACCAATTTCAGCGTCCATTTCCTGGTATGTCGCTATCAGTTGCTCCATCTGGATGCGCTCCCAGTTTTCAATCTTCCTGCGATTATACGCCCTGATCGGTTCCGACTGCCGCTGATAGCGCTTTACCATCTCGGCGGTCAGTTCATCGTAGATACGTTGATAGAGTTTCATTTCAGATTCTGCCGGCGTGAAATACCGCACATCCATATCATCAATTTGTTCAAGTTCGGGAATGAGGTCTGCCTCATCAAAATCTATATAGGCTCCTTCTTCATCACATAGCAACAGCACCGGGAAGAGAAGTTTCGATGAATCACAGAAGGCTCCTATGAATAGAATCCCGTGCGATCCGAGGACTTTTTCTCCCCAATTGTCAACCTTCCAGTAGTGAAGGCCGCCGTCTACTTCCGGCTCATCGAATGCGCTCCAATATTCCACATCGTGCAGATATCTTGCGATGTCAGACTTCGTGGCATCGAGCGCCTGTTCCTTCGCACCGCTGCTTTCGGTAAGCAGAAGGGAGCGAAGTTCTCTTGCTTTCTTATCTCGCTTTGCGTTCAGCTTGCGATCCAATTTATCAAATGCCTTTTTGAATTCCGCAGTGGTATCGCAAGTCTGATAAATCTGCAACACCATCTTTTCAAAACTGGTGCCGGATTCCAACGCTCCAAGAGCAATATCCGATGCACCAAAGACACCTTCGAATAGTTCAAACTTCTTCGAGAGAATATCGTAAACACGCTGGTCGGCGGCATTCTGCGTATTCAACAGATTGATTGCCACAACGTCATGTTCCTGTCCGTAACGGTGACAACGGCCAATACGCTGCTCAATCTTCATCGGGTTCCACGGCAGGTCGTAGTTGATTACCGTGTTGCAGAACTGAAGGTTCAGACCTTCGGAACCTGCATCCGTACAGATCAGTATCTTTGCGTTATTGCGGAAGTAATCCACAATGGCGTGTTTATATTCCACGCTGCGCCCGTAGTTCGCTTTACCGAAGTTCTTGACCTGCCATGCCTTGTATATTTCCTTCGTCATGGTGTCGTCAAAATCACCATTGAAAAGGAGAATATCCTCGTCCTCGAATCCTGTCTTACGAAGCTCTGCGGCTATGTACTTCTGTGTACGTTTTGATTCCGTGAAGATTACTACCTTCTGCGGGATTCCTTGTTCCTGCTGGTAGTCGAATGCAATCTGTATGGCAGTCTTCAGCGCATTGACCTTTGCATTTGTCTTGATGCGCTTTGCCACATCAATGATGATATTCACCTCATTGAGTTCGGCTTGGATTAACTGTTTCTGAACAATGGTATCTTCATCCTCGGTCTCCTCAAAGCCCGACTCATCAAGCTCATCCTCCACATAGCTCCAGAAAAGGTCGAAACCTTCCTGTGCATTTGCAGACTTGCTGCCCTCGTATAGCTTTTCGAGTCTGTTCTTCAGAATTTCAAAGGTTTCTATCAAAGCGAAACTCGAAGAAGCAAGCAGCTTTCTGATAACAAGGATGATCAGCCCGCGGTTTGAGGTCGGTATGGAATACAGCAGCTCACGCTTCAAAAAGTCGTTTACCCGCTGATATAATTCAATCTCATCCTGCGAGAGGGTAAAATCCACCGTCTTGCAGGTTCTCTTTTTGAAATTCATGTACCTTGCCACATCTTTGCGGAGCGTCCGATAAAGAACCGGCGAAAGCTCACGCTTAAGTTCAGAGTAATCCTGTCCCTCGATGTAGCGTTTGTTAAAGGCCTTCTCGCTGCCGAAAATCCGCTGGTCTATAAAGGAAACCAGTCCATGAAGGTCTGTCAGAGAATTCTGAAGAGGCGTAGCGGTCAGCAGAATTTTCGGTATGCCCTTTGACAGTTCATACAGATTCTTTGCACGTTTAGTGCCATGAAATACATTTCTCAGGTTATGCGCCTCATCGATGATGATAAAATCCCACTTCACCTCCGGGAACCGTTTCATCAGCTTGGATGAGTAATCATAGGAGGTAAGAACAATTCGGACAGATTTATTATCAGTGAGCCTCTTGCGCCAGTCAGAACCAACTTTTTCCACAGTCAGCCTGTCAAGTATCACCGACTCCAAGCTGAACTTATCCTCAAGTTCCAGTTCCCATTGTTTTCTCAAGGATGCCGGAAGCGCAATCAAGACACGCTTTGCGCCGGACTCAAGAATATATTTCAGCACAAGTCCGGCTTCGATGGTCTTTCCGAGACCAACCTCATCTGCCAAAACAATGCCGCCTGTTTTCAACGCTTGGATAGCAGCGCAGAACGCATTGATCTGATGGGGATTCAATTCAATATTCGCATCCAAAAGGAAGTGGAACGGAGAAGCCTCAAGTTCCAGCTTTTTATATCTGCTGAATTGTTCAAGCAGCAGGTTACCTTCCATCTGAATCTCCTTTATACAGTTGCTCAAAAATACCCATCGCTATCCCTTTGGCCATCATCGGAGGCACAGCGTTTCCAATCTGGACGAATTGCGATGTGCGCGGACCCTCAAAGAAATAGCTGTCCGGGAAGGACTGTATTCTTGCCGCCTCACGGACGGTAATTGATCTGTTCTGTTCAATGTCAGGATGAATAAAATAATGACCGTCCTTTGAAAGGTGCGCCAAAATAGTATGGCAGCACGATTCATCGCCCTCGACAACTTTGAACCTGTCCGTAAATGAATGCCTGTTCTTATGAGTTTTCAATTCATCCGGGAGATCATTGTAATTCAGGCGCTTGTGCCCATCGTTCCACAGTTCAACCGCTCGTCTGTAAATCTTGATGTCCCGATCTATATTCGGGCGGCAATTGTGATGGGTCAGCACATCATCCTTCGTCCGTATCCCTGACTCCGTGACATAGCTTGTTGCTTTTGTTTTTGCGTACTTATCGGAACTCTCGCCTGGATGCAGCTTTGGCAAATCAGCGAAGAGGTCATTTACTATAGCGTCCGTTTTTATTTCAAGAAAATCGGGATATTTCAGACCGCTTTTCTTTAACCATCCTACGATAATCATTCGTCGTCTGTTTTGGAGTACGCCAAAGGTGTGGGCGTTCTGCTCACGGCATTCAATTTCGTAGCCCACTCGTTTTAAGTATTTCTGAATGTTCTTCCAGGTAGCTCCTCCATTGGCCGATTCAATACCCGTGACATTCTCGAAAACGAACATACGAGGCTGATAGCGTTTTAAGAAACGTGCATACAGTTTGTACAAGTAGTTACGAGGGTCTTCCGCCATCGGCACTTCCATGTGGCTACTTTGCGCTCTGCCCACCAAAGAATATGCCTGACAGGGTGGACCGCCTACAATGACATCGATTTTTGTGATGCCTCGTATTTTCATTATTCCATCAATAGTTTTGAAGATTGCTGGGAGCGTCTCGTCCGACATCGTTTCATTGATGATAGTTTTTGTTATGGAAGCAGGAATCTGCTTCATAAAATCGTCGCGGGAGATTTTTCCAGACACATACTTTTTATATAAACCGAGATTGTCAGTTCCTTTCAGGTAATAATAGGCACTTCTCGTTTCAAGCGTTTTAGCCGCAAATTCATTCATTTCGACATGCGCGACAGGCTTGAATCCAGCCTGAAGAAACCCTTCCGAAAGCCCTCCGGCACCCGCAAAGAGGTCTATGAAATTGTAGCTATATTGCGCATCTATCTTTGGCATATAGTTTCCTCGTCATTCTTTGATTTCATTCGGAAGGCTCTTTTTCTCCTTCGCTTATCCCGTCCGGTGTTTCCGGGCTCGGGTCTGGAACGAACTCCATAATGTCAGCAACATCACATTTCAACTCCTGACAGATTTTTGAAAGAACCTCTGTGGTTACATTCTCGTCTTTGGTGAGCTTGGCGAGTGAAGAAGAGCTGATTCCTGCCTTTTTCCGCAGATCAGACTTTTTCATCTGTTTATCAATCAGTAACTTCCACAGCTTGTTATAACTCATCTTCATTTTGTTTTATTCCTCCGTGTCCCATGACCTTCCATATAGTTCACAGTTATTAGTTGACAGTCTCAATACACAATTATCTTCAAGGATCTTCTGGGTTTCAGGTCTGCAATCGCCCTGTTTGTCGTAAGCAATAAATATCTGCTTCTTTGTACTGTTGTATATACGGAAGATTCCGTCTTCAACATCTTTTCCGAGATTCTTAAACAGCAAAGAATCGTGGGCAAGTGCAGGTAGCGCAGTTGTGAACAGAACAGCAATCAATATCTTTTTGACACCCTGCAGTTCCTTACACAGCTTCTTGCTGTCATCAATAGAATATGTCGCATGACACATCGGACGAAGAGCCAGAAGGTTATCTACTTTCGGCTCTTTATTTTTATCTATGAGTGCCACCTCATAGGTGTATGCCACTCGTCCGCTATCAGCAGCAGACAGCAATCTGCCACAGCCCGGGAAAGCACAAATGTTATCCGCCTCATCCCGCAGATAATCGCCGTACTTGTTCTTCAGTTCAAATGCCTGTTGCATCAGCTTCTGCCGTTCAAGTTCTGTTTTTTGAACAAGACCGGCTGCCCGCCGAATAATCTCTACAAAACAATCTGCCAGCTTCTCAGCGATATTGCCTGCCGTAGCGGTCGGGTCATAGCTTTTATAGTCATCCGCAAGCAAGGCTAAGACCGCCTTGGGTCTTGATTCAAGAGATTCAATGAACATCTCCGGCGATAATTTGTAGACAATACTCTGTGCAAACTTCTTTGAAATATCACGCTTTGCATACGTGCGGAGCGTGTTTTCTTTTGTCAGTTTTGATGATGGGTCTTTTGGCGTATCCCATTCATCTTCGGTAACATCAGTGATCATCGCAACCAAATCCCGAAAGAAGCGTGGCACATCCAAGCCATCAGATATTCGATTTTTCATCATTGAAAAGAAATCCTTAAACTCCACGAATATTCCTCATCCTTTCTCGGATTTTGTACCACGGTGAACCACGGTGTACCAAACCATCCCCAAACCCGAATACCCCATTTTTTATAATAACATCAGCGTTGGGGACGATGCGACGCAGGGCGCAAAACACGCTGTATGAATTATAGCATAAAAGTGTCCGTTTGTCAAATCAGGCATTCGCGTTGTGGACATTTTTCGGTCATAAAGGATTTATTTACGGCGATAAGACCACGACAAGACATCCCACCCAAGGCTAACCTGGCATCGGTACATCCATTGGCCCGGATGATCCAGTGCGGATGCAAGGAAAATTCAATAAAAACAGCTGAACGGGCTGTTTGACAACGTGAACAGCCGCGTGGCGGGCATCGCCGGACAGGTGGGCGCTACGCCCCAGGGCTGGAACAGCGGCGTCTACGGCATGATCCGAACGCTGTCGGACAATGTGATTTTGCCCATCGCGGGCGTTGTCCTGGCCTTTGTCATGACGCTGGAGCTGATTCAGCTCATTACGGAAAAGAACAACATGCACGACGATGTATGCTAATAGCGAGGACTTTCAAGTCCTCGCTATTACAACGATGGTCAGCTCATTTGTGGCAGAATAGTATGACCGAAGTACGAGCTTAGAGGATCGTACAACAATATCTTTCCGTCAAGCGTAATGGCATCATCGCTGTGTGAAACCGATGATGTATCGAAGGAACTCCAACAGTTTTGATTGTATGGCAGTTGAAAATGAACTTTTGGTGCCATCATGTAGAGGTTGACTTATGAAACATCTACTGCTGAAAGTTTAGGCCATATCCAAGTCATACCGCCGTCGTGCGTATGAAGTGCCATGGTGCGGTCGTTTCCGTCCTTATCGAACAGTATGATCGGATAGCTGCCGTCATTGCCGGAAAACGTTGGATTCTGCGGCTGCATATTGTACTGCGCGTATTCTTCCGGAATATCCAGTTCCAGCCGCGACCATGTTTTGCCGCCGTCCAGCGTCCGCGCGATTTCGGGGCCGTTGTCAAAGAAGTAGCGGTAGCTGATAAAGCCGACCATTTCAGACGCAAAGCCAGCGCCGATGACCGTGCCGGTATAAAGCGCGTCCGGGATAGAAATACTCCACGTTTCGCCATTGTCCATCGAGGTGCAGACGTTCGCTGCGCCTGTTCCGGCTGCGGGCGGCAGCGCAGCGACACACCAGCAGAACGCGCCGATTTTGCCATAGTAGAAAGTGATGGAGTCCAGATAGCCAAAGGTGAAGGCTTCACTTTTCCTGTCACAGCCGGGGAGCGCCGCAATCAGATCATACGGAACCGTTGCGATTGGCTCCTTGTTGTCCGTGCTTTCGTACAGTTCAATCCACGACGTTTGTGAGTTGCCAACATAGCCAATCAGTTCTACAGTATCCGAAGTTCGCAAAGTATTCTCTGTTTCGGATGTGGATGTTTCTGGATTTGGTGTCGATTCACAGTTTGTTTTGAGATCATATGCAACCCGCAAACAGTTATCTGCGAAAAGCAGTTTGCCGGTAGCAACTATATCGTCACTATTATACGCCTTTTTGACGACCCACAGGCATCCATCCGTTTCGTTAAGTCGGAGTGAGTAATCATATTTCCCGCGATCCTCCAACATGTAACTTGTGCCGTTTGCATAGTCGTAGACAATGATATGACTGTCGATCACGCCGGAGCCAAAGGTGAGCGTGGAACATAGGTCAGGAAGCCCGTCGCCGGTAAGATCGCAGAAATATGTGTTCCAGATGGGCATTCCGGTGTAAAGCTTTGTAATTTCGTTTCCCGTCACGGCGTCCATCTTCTCCGGATACCAGCGGAAAGTCACATCTGGATATTCCGGAAGTTCGATTTCAAGGTTTCCGTCCCAGTTCATTTCATCAGGCTTTTCAAGGTAATCGAACCACTTTTCCACCGAACCGATTGTAGAAGTGCTCGCCCCATAAAACAGGTGAATTGCTTCATCTCCGCTTCCATTATAAGCTCCGTTGACTTCATGCAACGGCAGCACTTCCAGATGAATATACCAGCCGCCAATATCCTTTAATCCGCTGGCGCCGTATGTCAGCACACGTTCATAATCACCGGGAGTTCCGTCAGCCAACTGAAGTACGGAGTAGCCATCGGCACCTTGAGATAATTTGCGGATTTCTTCTTGTGGCATATACTTCAGCGCATCCAGATAATCTGATAGCTTGTAAATCTGATCCTGTTCGGCCCATTTTGTGCGTTCCGTTATGTAATACTGCTTTTTGGTGTGAAACAATCTTAGCTGTGCGCTGTAAGTGCTGTCCGTATCCGTATAAAAGAAACGAATTGCACCGTCATTCGCCCATTCAAAGTCAGAAGTAAATTGAAGATCAAAATTATCCGCATTTACGCAAAGTAAAGAGCTGTCTTTCAATCCTTCAACTGTGGCAATTTTTTCTACGATTTGCGCCGGTTCCATATCGGACACGTTTTCACCGCTGATGGGAAAGCGCCGTTCTGCTTTTGGGTTTGTAAGAAAGCAAACTGCAACCACAGCGCAAATGACAACAGACACCAAAACAATCCAGAAGGTAGGTTTCTTATAGTTCATCACGGACTTTACACGCTCCTTTACTCCCACCTCACCAAAAGCAAGAGGACACGCCGCAATTACACGGCGGTTGACGCTGCAAGCCACAAGTGCCTGTGTATAATCGGCTCTTTGTTCATTGCCCATTTCCCTGATAACCTTTTCATCACATGCAAGTTCAATATCCCGGCACAGCAGTATATAGCTGAGCCACATCAGCGGATTGAACCAATGAATTGTCAGCAGCAGAAAACCGAGTGGCTTCCACCAATGATCCTTGCGGCGGATATGCGTCTGCTCATGGGCAATCACATGATCTATCTCGCGGCTGTTCATATGATACGGAAGATAGATTTTGGGTTTGATGATTCCCAGCACAAACGGAGAGCAAATATTCTCGCTTTGATAGATGTTGCCCCGTAGGATTACCGCTTCGCAGACCTTGCGGCGCAAGCGCCAGTAACTCGCAGCAGAATAGAGGAAAAGTGCTGCTACTCCGAAAAGCCAAATTCCCGTTAAAATCGGAATCCATATTTGCAGCGGATTTGCACTGGCGCCCGGTGCGGGCGTGAACGAACCGCTGATTACTGGGTTGATAACATGATTGAGAGCAGGAACACCCGTCTGGACAGAAGGTGTCTGCTCCATCATAATGGTTGGGCTGATTGTTTCTGCGCTCGGTATCAGGCTCAGTACACTTTCAATCGAAAACGGGAAAACCATCCGTGCAGCGACAATGCCCCAAAGCAGAACATTTACCCATTTGGGAGCTTTTTTCAAGCAAAACCGCAATGTCAAAACCGCAATCACAACCCAGCTTGCGGATATGCTCATATTGACGATTTTCAGAAAGAGTTCGCTCATGTTGCTTCCCCCTTTCGGATCCGGTCGATCATCTGCTGCACTTCGTCAAGTTCGTCATTAGATAAATCCTGCCGTTTGGTAAAGGCAGCGATAAAAGCAGGAAGAGAGCCTTCAAACTTCTTTTCCACCAGTTCATCGATCTCACACGCCTGCGCTTCATCCTTTGATACAAGAGCGGTCACAATACCATCTTCATTTTTCAGTACGCCGCGTTCCCCAAGGCGTTTGATAACGGTATAAGTCGTGGTTCGCTTCCATCCCAACTGTTCCTGACACAGCTTTACAAGCTGCGCAGCGGAAATTGGTTCATGCTCCCACATAATCAGGCAGAAACGATATTCACCCTCATGAATCTTTGGTATCTCCATATGCAAGCCCTCCTTGTCTACTATGGTAGACTCTGCGTATAGTCTACACGATTAGACATTCAAAGTCAATAGAGTTCATAGAAAAGTTACACAGGCAGCCGCAGAAAAAGCGGCTGCCTTTTTTATCTGGACTGTGCCAAATCGCTCACGTCAGACCGTAGTAGTGGTGAAAAGCGGGCAGGATGATCTATCCCAAACGCTTTATTCGCAGAAGTGGCCAAAAAGCGTTTTTGAGATTGTAGTAAGAATAGAGAGAAAGAAAATCTCAGCGGTCAATGTTCCCAATGGTGTTAGCGATGTTCCCATTGGTACGTCGCAATTCTGTCGCTGCTGCGCTACCATAAAATCAGAAAAAGTCTCAGCGACGAATGACAGACTGCTGTCGCTCGTTCACAAAATGTTTACAAATACATACCCTGCTTTTTGCCGAGGAAATGTCCGTTGTAAAGTGAAGGGAGGTTTGGAGCAGCAGAGAGCAAGATTCTACCGAGGTGCCAGATTTCGCATTTCGCTCATTCTGTCCCATCGGAATCTTGTTGGGGAGTGCCTTCCCCAAACCCTGCTATACGCAGCCTGACGGCTGCGGCAACCTCGCCCAGCGACAGAGCTTTGCAAGCTCCATCGCCGCGCAAGGTTTTGAACACCGCTCGAACTGCAACCAGCTCCCGCAGCCAGCACAGAAGAATTTTTCTCACCGGCATACTCAACAAACGGCAGATTTCTGTCCGTTGAAAAGTAGAAAGGGCAAAACATGGAACAAAACCGGAGGCTGATTCACTTAGTAAGGTGGAGAGGTTTTCAGAAATTTTTCTCTGACAGTACCAAGTTTTCGAGAAAAAATGTCCGTTGTAAATTGAGGGGCTTCCAAATCGGAAAGTCCTTCCCGCGCCGGAGCTGGTAACAGTTTGACCCCGGCGGCACGGTGTTCCTTGACAAGTGAATAGCTTTTTCAGGCAACAAGCTCTCTGTGATAGCCAAACCGAAGGGTGCGCCATGACCTCCCGCGTGGGAGTGAGCGAGAAACGCCAGCTTCGGGAAAGCCGGGTCGTTCCCGGTGGGCGATGACAGCAGAGGGCAGCTACTCCCCATTCGGGATCGTCCGAGCGTGATAACAACCGTCGCAGACCATCCGATGAAAGGCCGCATGAGTAAATTGCGGGCGTGAAGCGAGTGCCGAGAACGTCAGGCAGTCTGAAAAAGCAGAAAAAGCTAAAACAACATTTTAGAGAATTGAGCGAAAGGAAGTGAAGCCCATGCCCCGCAGAAAATATGACACGCCGCACCGCAGCCGTGTGGTCAAGACCCGCATGACCGAGGATGAATACGTCGATTTTGCCGCCCGCCTTGCGCCCTACGGCATCAGTCAGTCCGAGTTTATCCGCAGAGCCATTCAGGGCGCAAGCATTCGCCCCGTTGTCACGGTTTCCCCGGTCAACGACGAGCTGCTTGCCGCGCTTGGGAAGCTGACCGCCGAATACGGCAGAATTGGGAATAACCTCAATCAGATCGCCCGTGCTATCAATGATTGGCACAATCCCTATCCCCAGCTTGCGGCAGAGGTGCGGGCGGCAGCTTCCGATCTCGCCGCTTTGAAGTTTGAGGTGTTGGAAAAGGTAGGTGAAGCCGTTGGCAACGTTCAAACATATCAGCTCTAAAAACGCCAACTACGGCGACGCAGAAAAATACCTGACCTTTGCGCACGACGAGTTTACCATGAAGCCCACGCTGGACGCAGAAGGGCGGCTTGTGCCGCGAGGGGATTACCGCATTTCCACCCTGAACTGCGGCGAGGAAGATTTTGCAGTTGCCTGTATGCGCTCCAACCTCCGCTATGGCAAGAATCAGAAGCGCGAGGACGTCAAGAGCCATCACTATATCATCAGCTTTGACCCACGGGACGGCCCGGACAACGGGCTGACCGTGGACAAGGCGCAGGAGCTTGGCGAGAGGTTTTGCCGGGAACAGTTTCCCGGTCATCAGGCGATCGTCTGCACCCACCCGGACGGGCATAACCAGTCCGGCAACATCCATGTGCATATCGTCATCAACAGTCTGCGGATCGAAAATGTGCCGCTGCTGCCCTACATGGACAGACCCGCCGACACGAAAGCCGGATGCAAGCACCGCTGCACCGACGCGGCGATGGAATATTTCAAATCCGAGGTCATGGAGCTGTGCCACGAAGCCGGTCTTTATCAGATCGACCTTCTGAACGGCAGCGCAAACCGTGTCACCGAGCGTGAGTATTGGGCGAGGAAAA
>OIZL01001369.1_pt1 | contig 13327 bp, 13 predicted proteins | sample 1588541 | NCBI WGS metagenome assembly OIZL01 (sample SAMN03283285) | human gut metagenome | biome: human-associated habitat; material: feces | host: Homo sapiens | place: Peru | collected 2012 | reverse complement strand
AAAAGAGAAGGTAGTGCTGCTGCTCCTACTGCTGGACTTCATTTTACTAATGAACTACTTGATGAAATTAAAAATAAAGGTATTGAAGTATTATATGTAACTCTTAATGTAGGATTAGGTACTTTTAGACCTGTTAGTGAAAATGATATTACTCATCATGATATGCATAGTGAAACATATGAAATAAGTGAAGAAGTATGTGAAAGACTTAATCTTGCTAAAAAAGAAGGCAGAAGAATTATATGCGTTGGTACTACATCTATGAGAACATTAGAGGCTAATATATCAAAGTATGGACATTTTAAAGAGGCTCAAGAAGCTACAAGTATATTTATATATCCTCCATATCAATTTAAGTCATGTGATGCTTTAATTACTAATTTTCATTTACCAAAAAGTACACTTGTTATGCTTGTATCTGCTTTTAGCAGTGTTGATATTATAATGAATGCATATAAACATGCAATTGAAGAAAAATATAAATTCTTTAGTTTTGGAGATGCTATGTTTTTAACAAATGAGGAGGTAAAATAATGGATTTACATTTTAAATTAATAAAAGAAACATCATATGGAGCAAGACTTGGTAAATTTAAGACACGCTGGGGAACACATAAAACACCAATGTTTATGCCAGTTGGAACACAGGCTACAGTTAAAACACTTAGTCCTGAAGAATTAAAGGATGCTGGTGTAGACGTTATTTTATCAAATACATATCATTTATGGTTAAGACCAGGTGAAGATGTAGTTGATAATGCTGGCGGTCTTCATAATTTTATGAATTATAAAACCGGTCCTATTCTTACAGACTGTGGTGGATTTCAAGTATTTAGTTTAGCAAAACCTAAGGATATAAGTGAAGAAGGAGTCAAATTTAAAAGTCATATTGATGGAAGAAATTTATTTTTGACACCTGAAAAAAGTATTGAAATTCAAAATAAATTACACTCTGATATAATGATGAGTTTTGATGAATGTCCTCCTTATCCAGTAACTCACGAATATATGAAAAATAGTATTGAAAGAACACTTAGATGGATGAAAAGAAGTAAAGATGCTCATAAAGATCCTGAAAATCAAGCATTATTTGGTATTGTTCAAGGTGGAGAATTTGAAGATTTAAGAAAGTTTTCAGCGATTGAAACAGCTAAAATTGGTTTTGATGGATATAGTGTAGGTGGAGTATCTGTTGGAGAAGATCCTGTAACTAAACTTAAAATGATAGAATACACTACACCTTATCTACCTAAAGATAAAATAAGATACTTGATGGGAGTAGGAGAGCCAATTGATTTAATTGATGGTGTTATTCGTGGTATAGATATATTTGATTGTGTACTTCCAACTAGACTTGCTAGACATGGTAATGCTCTAACACATGATGGAAGAACTAATCTTCGTAATGCAAGATTCATTAAAGATTTAGATCCAATAGAAAAAGATTGCGATTGTTATACATGTAAAAACTTCACTAAATCATACATAAGACATTTACTTGTAGCTGATGAATCATTTGGTCAAAGATTAATATCAATTCATAATATAAGATTCTTAACACATTTAATGGAAGAAATAAGAGAACATATAGAAAAAGATGATTTATTAGAATTTAGAGAAGAATTTGTAAGTAGATATAACAAAAAGAAGTAACTCGTAATTGAATTACTTCTTTTATCTTGCTTAAATCCTACTTAAATCTTACTTAAAATATTTATACTAGTTCTTTGATACTCCAACTATACCTCCTGTTATAGAAGATAAAATAAGTGTTAAATAATATATAAGAGTACTTAAACTATATTTAGATGTAATAATTGTTATAAGAGAAAATAATAGTGTCATAATTATACCAATTATAAATCCATTTAAATATCCTTTTGATCTTTTAATCTTTGATAACTTCATACCTAACGTAAAGAATAATAAAAGTGTTAAGATATAATTTATAATATTTACTACTTTTAAATCTAATATTTCAAAATAATAAAACAAAGAAGATAATAATAAAGTAATAATAAATAATATTATAAATTTATAAATACTTTTTAAATATGTTAATATTATATTCATTTTTTTCACCTAATTAATTATATTTATGTTTAAAATATTTATGATTAAACATAATAATAATGGGTGAAATTATGGATTTAATAATGGTTATTATAAGAACTGTGTTATTCTATTTTATAGTACTTATTGTTTTTAGACTTATGGGAAAAAGAGAAATAGGAGAACTTTCTGTTCAAGATTTAGTAGTAAGTATCTTAATCGCAGAATTAGTAGCTATTAGTATTGAAAACTATAAAGATTCAATATTACTTACTGTTGTACCAATAATAATACTTTTATTTTTTGAAATAGCATCAGGATATTTATCGCTTAGATTTAATAAATTTAGAAATATAGTAGATGGTAAACCATCTTTAATAATAAATAGAGGTATCATTAATCATAAAGAAATGATAAAACAAAGATATTCACTTGATGACTTATTACTTGAACTTAGAAATAATAATATTAAGAACCTTAAAGATGTAGAATATGCTGTTCTTGAGAATAGTGGTAAATTAAATATATTTAAATATAGTTTTCTTGGTATAGATAGTGCTAATCCATTTCCATTAATATTAGATGGAGTTATACAAAAGGATACTCTTAACTACATAGAAAAAGATGAAAAATGGATTATGGATTACTTAAACGAAAATAATTTAAAAAAAGAAGATATATTTTATGCATTTTATAAAAATAAGCAAATTTATATAATTAAAAGGAACGAATTAAGAGAGTAATGTTTTCTTGAGTACTTTGTAATATAAATATGTTGTATAAACTAAATTAATAATTATTGATAATATTAAACTATACATACCAATTTTAAGTAGTGATAATACTGCAATAGCAATAAGTCTTATTATTGATGATGTGATACTTATTTTCATAGCTTCTGTGCTTTTACCTAGTGCTTGTAATGCATTTGAAAGAGGATATTCTATATAAAATAATATTGTAAAAGGAGAAAGTATTCTTATATAATCTATTCCAAATGATGTCTTATATAAAAGATTTAAAAAGAATTTTGGGAATAAGACTATTACAAATGTAGAAATACTTCCAATAGTGCATGATATAAGTACTATTTGTTTTATTCTTTTAATACACATTTTATAATCTTTAACACTATAATATTTAGATAATTCTGGTATTAAAGAAGTAGCCATATTTTGAGTAAAGAAAGCAGGAAGTAGTAATAATGACATAGCATAAGCATTAATAATACCATATTCATTTACTATAAAATCATTTGAATATCCAACAAATAGAAGTACATTTGTAAGAATTATAGGCTCTAAAAAATATGAAAATGAACCTACTATTTTACTAGAAGTAGATGGAATACTTATATCCATTACTTTTTTAATTGCTGTTTTACTTACATATTCTTTTTTAAATGAGATACTTTTTTTAGGAAAATAATATATCATTACTATTTGTGATATTACTTCACCAATCGCATTAACAAGTATTATAAAACATATCGCATGTATTAGACTTATCTTTATTATTTTAGGTATAAATATTCCAATTAAGATAAGTCTTGTTACTTGTTCTAAAAAGTTAGATAACATATATGGAAACATATTTTGACGTCCCCAGAAATATCCTTTTATTATTGATGAAACACTTATAAATGGAGCAAGTACTGATACACATATTATAGGAAAGTATAAACTACTATTATGAAGTAAATTTGTAGATAATGTTTTAGCAAATATAATAGTAATAAGTATTATAAAAGCATTCATAATGAAAGATAGAGGTAATAGTGATAATATTATTGTTTTTGATCTTTCACTATTACTTGATATTACTTTAGATATACTGGTGGGATAACTAAAAGTAGACAGTACTGTAATAAGAGATATAGTAGGGGAAAGCATACTATAAAGTCCCATTCCTTCACTACCAAGTGTTCTTGTAACAATTATTTTAAGAATAAATCCTACTGCTTTACCAATTGTACCACCTATAAGTAATACTAATGTTGACTTTAAAAATATATTATTCTTTATTTTATTTAACATAATAAAGTATATGAAATGCTACTTGAATTAATTATATAATTATGATATTATTAAGTAGTCGTAAATGACAACAATTTTAATAATTACCTTATAAAGAGTGATTGAGAGACTGGCTCTATGAAATCACACCAACCTATATAAGATAGGTGGTAAGCCCAGATGGATGAGGATAACTTATATACCTAGGTTATTCCTAGGTATTTTTCTTTTTAAGGTAATTGTAATCTTAAAAGGAGGAATGATATATGAGATTATTTAGTAATGAAATTGTTTTTAGAGGTCATCCTGATAAAGTATGTGATGAGATTAGTGATGCCTTGCTTGATGAATATTTAAAGGGAGATAAGAAAAGTAGATGTGCGATTGAAACAGTTGGTGGTAAAGGTAAAATATTTATCACTGGTGAAGTAACATCTAATAGTAATGTAGATATCAAAAGTGTTGTAAACAAAGTGCTTAATGATGTAGGCTACAATGAAAAATATGAAATTATAAATAATATTGGTATTCAAAGTAGTGATATAGCGCTTGGTACTAATGATGATGTTTGTGGTGCTGGAGACCAAGGAATGATGTTTGGATATGCAGTTAACGATAATGAATATTATTTACCTACAGCCATGGTTATATTAAAAGAATTAAGTAAAAAATATGATGAGTTAAGGCGTAAAGATTCAAGATTCAAAAGTGATGGTAAAGCACAAATAACAGGATATTACGATAATGATATGAAATTATTAAAGATTAAAACATTCACTATTAGTTATCAAAATACAGAAAAAGAAAGAGAGAAAACTGATAAAATAATTAAAGATATAGTAAATGAAATATGTTCTAAATATAATGTTAAAGTAGAAGAATTTTTAATTAATCCAACTGGTAGATTTGAAATAGGAGGATTTTTAGGAGATGCTGGTCTTACAGGTAGGAAAATTGTAGTAGATTCATATCAAGGATTTGCTCCTGTAGGTGGAGGTGCATTTTCTGGAAAAGATCCATCTAAAGTAGATAGAAGTGGAGCATATAAAGCACGTGAAATAGCAGTCTATTACTTGAAAAAATATGATCTTAAGTGGTGTAAAGTTCAACTTAGTTATGCAATAGGTATTAGAAAACCACTTGCTATATACATAGATAGTGATAAAGGAATGCTTAATGAAGAAGTAACTATTTCAAAATATGATTCATTATATACTGAATGTGAACCAAAAAATATCATTGATGATTTAAATTTGCTTAATAAATGTTACTATAACACTAGTATGTATGGTCATTTTTAATAATATGTAATACGAATGTCAAATTTTGACAAGTTTATTGATATATAAAATTATATATGGTATAGTATAAATAACCTAGATGATAGATATAGCTTCATAAACCGGCTATGTAATACTATAGGGGGATTAATTAGTATATGGTGTTGAATATTGCCTAGTCGCAAGATCCCAAGTATATTATGTATCCTACCACCTCGTGCGAAACGCGAGTTTTATTACACTATATTTACACTGGGTTTTTATTTTGGTATAATACTACTTGCTTAAGGGAGGCAATTATGAATCTTGTTAGACTTGAAAGCTTGGTAGGAAATGAAAACATAGAAAAAATTAAAAATCTTAAAGTTCTTGTTTTAGGACTAGGAGGAGTAGGTGGATACGTTATAGAATCACTTGTTAGATGTGGTGTAGAAAATATTACACTAGTTGATGGTGATACTATTAAGCCTAGTAATATCAATAGACAATTAATAGTTACTAGTAAAAATATGAATAAATATAAAACTAGAGAATGGAAAAAAAGAATTAAACTTATCAATAAAAATGCTATTGTTAATATAATAAATACATTTATAACAATTGATAATATTGAATTACTATTTGGTGAACAATATGATTATATTATTGATGCATGTGATACTTCTCGTGTTAAAGTAAAATTAATAAGAGAGTGTGCGAGTAGAAATATTAAACTTGTATCTTCTATGGGAACAGCTAAAAAAATGGATGCTGCTAAACTTATAATAACAACACTTGATAAAACAAATACAGACCCACTTGCTAAAAAGATAAGACATGAACTTGGAAAAGATAAAGACTTAATGAAAGATGTAGTAGTTGTAACATCAACAGAGAAAGCAATTGATACTAATAATGTTCTTGGATCAAGTGCTTTTGTACCAGGTGTTGCTGGACTTCTTATAACAAATTATATAATAAAAGATGTAACTGGTATGTAGTCACATCTTTTTTGATTGAACTTTTAACGATAAATTTTCATTATCTAATTCATCTATAGATTTAGATAATGTTTCATGTCCTTTTAAAAATGAATTTTTATATATACTTCCGTTCATTGTTTGAAAGTCTCTACGTCTATATCCTGTCTTAGTATTATAAAAAGAATCTCCATATATTCTAGCAATATTGTCATCTAATATATGGTATCCATCTATTAATAGTTTTTGTGTTTCACCTTTATCTTCATCTTTTATAAATCTACCAGGACTAGGTGTTCTAAGTATCATACTATTATACATTATATAGTCTTTATCATCATCCATAAAGAATTGTCTATATGTTGGATCTATTAAATATGGCGTTTCTATTCCATTTACATTGAATAAAGCAATTACAAATGAATGACCTTCAATATCATCAGTTATTACATGTTGTGTCATACAAGGATGAGTTTCTACGTTTAAACTATTTAAATAGTGAGTTATTATTGCTTGTGCTTTGTCGCATTTAAATTCAAAACTAAAGTTTTCAAAATCACTCGTGAATTTACATCTTGTTTCATAGCAAACATAATCTAAAAATATATTTATTTCTTCTTCAGTAAGTGGTTCTTTTGACAATATTTTTTGTTCTAAATCTTCTATAACTTTAGAATCTATATTTATTGTTTTAGGAGTACTATACATTATATATTTCATTTTTTCACCTTTATACTATTATTAAATTTATACATTTCTATTTCATATTTATTTTTTCTTGGTATGTAATATTTACGTCCTTTTAATTCTTTAGGCATATATTCTTGATCTACCCAATAATTAGGATAGTTATGAGGATATTTATAGTTTGGACTAGATGTTCTTATATGTTCTGGTATTCTTCCTACAGCCATTGTATTTATATCATTTACTGCTGTATTTATTGCCATATCTGCTGAATTACTTTTAGGACTTAGAGCCATATCAATTACTGCACAACTAAGTGGTTTATATAGTTCAGGATATCCAATTCTTTCACTCGCTTCAATTGCTGAAAGTACTTTCATTCCCATAGTAGGATTTGCAAGCCCAATATCTTCATATGCAATTACAAGCATTCTCCTATAAATAATATCATAGTCACCACTTACAATAAGTCTTGCAAGGTAATGCAAAGCGGCATCAACATCACTACCACGTATACTTTTTTGAAATGCAGATAACATGTCATAGTATCCATCTTCATTTTTATCAGCAAAGAATGATGGAGTATTATGAGTTAATTTTATATTATCAATAGTAACTTCTTTGTTATATCCATAGTAACAGAATTCTATTAGATTATAAGCGTATCTTATATCTCCATTTGATACACTTGCTATATACTTGATAGTTTTATTATCCATCTTTATATCAGGAAGAACATCTTTTACTTTCTTAATACCTTTTTCAATATCATTTTCACTAAGAGGCTTTAGTTCAATAAGACTACATCTACTTCTTATAGCCTGATTAAGTGAATGATATGGATTAGAATTAGTAAGACCAATTAATGTAATAAGACCACTTTCTAAATATGAAAGTAATATATCTTGTTTATCTTTATTCATTCTATGAATTTCATCTACAATTAGTATAAGTCCATTATACATTTTAGCCTCTTCAATAACTACTTCAAAATCCTTTTTAGAATTTACTGTCGCATTAAGCATTCTATATCTCATATTAAATTCATTCATTAAAGCAAGTGCTATGGTAGTTTTACCACAACCACTTGAACCATAAAATATTATATTAAAAAGTTTCTTTTCTTTTACAAGGTTAGTAAGTACTTTATCTTTTCCAATTATATGTGTTTGACCAAGGACATCTTTAAGTGAAGTTGGTCTTAATTTATTTTGTAGTAATTCCATGTTACACCTCGTAAACATTGTAGCATAAAAAGATTTTTCAGTCAATCTAGTAAGTGAACATTTGTTCGCTTGCGGGGGGGGTAATTTATGCTATACTTATTATCGTAAAGGATGGTAGAAGATTATGAAAGATAACAAAATTTTAATTGGAACAGCTCTTGTATTGTTATTACTTCTTATGACAGGACTTTCTTATGCGTACTTTAGTACTGCTGTAAAAGGTAATGATAATGCAAAAGATATGGTGGTTGAAGCTGGTACTTTGAAACTAACATATACTGATGGTCCAGCAATAAATGCACAGTATATTAAACCAGGATGGACTACTACAAAGACAGTATCTGTAAAGAATAATGGTACACTAGATGCTTATTACAATGTTATTTGGCAATCACTAACAAATGGAATTACAAACGATGAGTTAGTTATTTCAGCAACTTGTCAAAGACTTAATGCAAGTGGTACAGTAGAAGGAACATGTGAATCTATATCACAAGTACCAATAAGTGATATTACAATCGCAAAGAAAATATCAATTGAATCAGGAATTACTCATAAATATACATTTACAATATTATTCAAAGAAACAAATACAAATCAAGACTATAATCAAGGAAAAGAATTTAATGGTGTTTTAGGTATTGAAGAAAGCAAAGGTGGAGCATCTCCAGTAGCATTCAGTACTGATTCGTGGGAAACAATAGTAAGTGCAGTAAAATCTGGCAATACAAGCGTTTATAAAGTAGGAGATACAAAAGAAGTGGATTTAGGCGACTATAGAACACATACATTAAGAATAGCAAATATGTCAACACCAAATGAATGTAATACTGAAGGTTTTTCACAAACAGCATGTGGATTTGTACTAGAGTTTGCTGATATCATAACAGAATATGCTATGAATGATACAGATACAAATGTAGGAGGCTGGCCAGTAACAACAATGAGAACAGATGTGAATAACGAAATATATAATTTACTACCAAGTGAATTAAAGAATGCAATAATAGATACAATAGTAGTATCAGGACATGGACCTGAAGATACAGAAAACTTCACATCAATAGATAAATTATATTTATTAAGTACAGCAGAAGTATGGGCACAAGGAAGCTCAAATATAACAGATTATGATACAGCAAGAAATGTAACAAGACAATTAGATTACTATGAGACTTTAGGAGTAACAGCAGATAATTATGATGGAGTAATTAAAATACATAAATACGATGGTGAAGCTGAATGGTCATGGTGGCTTCGTTCGGCCTATTCTAGCGATGAGTTTACCTTCTTAAATGTGTCTAGCGATGGCTATTATTACGATACTTCTGATACTTCAAGAGGCGTGTCTCCAGCATTCCGCATCAGCTAACATTACGATACTTCTACTACTTCAAGAGGCGTGTCTCCAGCATTCCACATCGGCTAACACAGTCAACAACCTGTCAACAAGAGGTAAATCAACTATTACCTCTTTTCGTTTACAATTATTTTACAGTGTCTATTGATTTACATAATAAAAAAATATATAATGAATTTAAGAGTAGTAAAGATATTACTGCTATAGGAGGGTTAAAATATGAAGAAAGGAAAGGACAATACTAAAAAAGTAATAGACGTAAAAGATAACTTCATGGAAGAAGAAGACAACGACAAAAGAGTTATCGTTTTTGTAGCTATTGCTATATTAGTAATTGTTGGTACAATAATTGGTCTTCTAGTTGGTTGTGAAAAGAAAGAGGAAGATGATCCTGTTAAACCAGATAACAACAAGACAACAACACCAGTTAAAAGAGAAGATGACAAGAAAGACGAAGATGTTGAACCAACAACAAAGAAAGTAGTTGTTAAAAAATTATCAACTAAAACTGAAGATACAACTAAGACTAACACAAAGAAACTTACTGTTACATTCTTCATGATTGATGAAAAATATTCATACATGACTGAAATAGAAAACAACAGTAAAGTTAAAGCACATGAAGTATCAGGTTATGAAAATTGTAAATACTATACTGATGAAACAAGTAATACTGAATTTGATTTTACAAAGAATATAACTAAAGATACTAATATCTATATGACTTGTTCATTAACAACATATACTATTAAATATGATAGAACTAGCAATAATGTAACTAGTTATAACGTTAAAGATGGTAATGTTGAACTATTTGATGGTTATGATCCTGATATGATATTTGATGGCTGGTATACAGATACTGCTCATACAAATAGAGTTACATCATTAAGTCCAAGTATAATTAAATATGCTGATAGTGAAAATGTTATTAATTTATATGCTAAATTTGTAGAATATTATACAGTTAGTTATTATGATGAAGATAATACATTAATTAGATCAGATGATTTAGCTAAAGCTGATTTAAGTAACTATACGCTTAATGCTGATTATAGTTGTCCTAATGATGCTAAATTACTAGGATATACAAGTTCACTTGGAAGTTCAGTAATTAAATATGCAAAGCATGAGGTTATTGAAATAACAGGAAACACTAATATATATACTAAGTGTGGTAAAGCAACAGTTGTATATGTAAGTGAAGATGCTACAGTAACAGTTGGTTATAACGAAGAAGAAATAGAAAAATATGAAGTTCCAAAACCAAGTGATGTAGGACTTGAAACACCAACTTATTTCGTAAAAGTTGATGAGAAAACTGAAACAAGTATGGAAGTAATTCCAGATGAAGCTTTAGAAGTGATTGAAAATCAAATCAAGTTAAGTGAGGCTAAAAAGAAAGCTGGAAGTAATACTGAAATATTAGTTGGAGATAATGTTGAAGAAAAAGAAAAAGTTTTTGATGGATGGGTTACTAAAGAAGAAAATCCAGAAGAACCTGAAAATCCAATAATTACTCCGGTAGATGAGAATTATAAGCCAACAGAAGATAGTGAAAATAAACTTGAAGCTGTATGGAAAGAACAAGAAGAAAAGACTGAAGTTCTAACAGACGAAACAAAAACAGAAGGTGAAACTACTAATGAAGTAGTAGAGCCACCAACTATAGAAGAACCACCAGTACAAGAAACAAAAGTTATAGAAGTACCAACTGTAGAAGAAGTACCAAATATAACAATGTAACAATGAGCATTCTTAAACGAATGCTTTTTATATACGTAAAAACATGCTATAATTAAAAAGAGGTACATTATGGAAATCATACTAGATAATAAAACATTTAAAGTATTTATAACTAAGAAAAACAATAAGAATATGTATTTAAGAGTTAAAAAAGATGGAATATATATAACATGTAATTATTTTGTTACTAAAGGACTAATTAAATCATTCATTGAAAATAATAAAAATTCAATACTTGAAATGGACGAAAGAATACAAAAGAAAGAGCAAAAGAAAGAAGAATTTTACTACTTAGGAAATAAGTATGACGTTATAATATTAAATACAGTTTCTAAAATAGAATTCATAGATGATAAAGTTTATGTTAAAAATAAAACATATTTAAATACATTTCTTAAAAAAGAAGCAGAAAGAATATTTAATGAAAGACTAGAAATATGTTATAATTTATTTGAAGAAGATATTCCATATCCAGAATTGTTAATAGGTAAAATGACTCGAAAGTGGGGCTACTGTAATAAAAGTAAAAAACTTATTAAATTAAATTTTGAATTAATAAAATATAGTATTAATGAAATAGATTATGTAATTATACATGAACTATCTCATTTAATAGAATTTAATCATTCAAAGAATTTTTGGAATATTGTTAAGAAATATAAACCTGATTATAAAGAAAGTACTAAAATATTAAAGGAGGAATAACATGCTTATAACATCTAAAGATAATAATAGAATTAAAGAGATTAGAAAACTTTTAAATAAAAAATATTCTATAGAAAAAGGATTATTTGTTATTGAAGGAGAAAACTTAGTTGAAGAAGCTATTAAAAATAATTTACTTGTAGAATTATTTGTTCTTGAAAACTATGAATGTAATTATGATGTTCCCTATGACATGGTTACTCTTGATGTTATGAAAAGTATGAGTGATTTAAAGAGTACTCCAAGATTACTAGGTGTTGCGAAAATAAAAAATGATAATAAAATAGGTTCTAAAATACTTATATTAGATGGGGTGCAAGATCCTGGTAATGCTGGTACTATTATAAGAAATTCAGTAGCATTCGATATAGACACTATAATATTTAGTAATGATTCAGTAAGTCCATATAATGAAAAAGTATTAAGAAGTACTGGTGGTATGATATTTAATACTAATATAATAATAGGCAATATTGAAGAAATAATTAATGAGATAAAAAATAAAAATATTAAAGTAATAGGTACATCATTAAAATCTTCTATTTCACTTGAAAAACTTGAAAAAACTCGCGAATTTGCTATAATATTTGGAAATGAAGGAAATGGAGTAAAAGATAATATATTAAGTCTATGTGATGAAATAGTTAGAATAGATATGAATCCTAAATGTGAAAGTTTAAATGTAGGAGTATCTACTGCTATAATATTATATTATTTATATAAATAAAGAGGTTGTTATGAAATACATATTTATTGGAAGGATAGTTAATACACATGCCCTTAAGGGCGAAATAAGAATATTAAGTAATTTTGAATTCAAAAGTAAAGTATTTACTAAAGGATTTAAGTTGTATGTAGGACATTTAAAAACAGAAGAAACAATTGAAACCTATAGACGACATAAACAATATGATATGGTTAAATTCATTGGTATAGATAGTATTAATGATGTTATTAAATATAAAGGTGCAAGTGTATTTATAAATGAAGAAGATCTAAATTTAGGTGATGATGAAATCTTAACTGAAGAGTTAATCGGTATGAAAGTTTATAATGATAACTCTTTAGTTGGAAATATAACTGAATATAGAGAAGATAATGGTAATAAGAATATAAGAGTTAATGATAAACTTATTCCATTTAATAAAGACTTCATTTCTAAAATAGATAAGCAAAATAAAGAAATACATTTTCATGATATAGGAGTGTTCTTATGAAAATAGACATATTAACACTATTTCCTCATATGTTTGATGGATTCTTAACAGAAAGTATAATGAAAAGAGCCATTGAAAAAG
>OIZL01001367.1_pt1 | contig 13376 bp, 10 predicted proteins | sample 1588541 | NCBI WGS metagenome assembly OIZL01 (sample SAMN03283285) | human gut metagenome | biome: human-associated habitat; material: feces | host: Homo sapiens | place: Peru | collected 2012 | reverse complement strand
CCGCCATTTCCGCGGCTTCGTAGCCGCTGCAGATGACCTGATCGAGTCCCTCGTTGACAGGATTGCTGCCGATATAAATGAAATGAGGAAACAGGCGATGCAATTGCTTCATCACCGCATCAGGGCGGCGGCCGATCATGATGACGCCGTCCGCATCCTGCAGGCGCGCAGTCTCCCGCAGGTCGCCGACCACCGAAACAGCCGGGGCAAGGGCGAGCCCCAGCCGCAGCGCCTCCGCCATGGCGGCGCGGCCGATTACGCGCGTGAAGTCATGGCTGTCCATGTCCTCCGCCCGCCCCAGCAGAAAGCCAATGCGACGCGCGCCGGCGGGCTCCGCGGCGCAGCGGAGCTGCCGCGCGGCCTGATTGGCCCGGTAGCCGCTTTCCCGCGCCGCCTGCCAGATGCGCTGCTTTACCGCTTCGGATGCGCACTTTGGTTCCCTGCCCCGCAGCACGCGCGACACGGTGGATGGCGAAACGCCGCACGCCGCCGCGATTTCCCGAATGCCCATTTTCCCCGTTCCTCCTTCGGGCGCGGCGCTTGCCGCGCCTTTTCCTGAATATACTTAGATGAAAAAATATTCGCCGCGTGGGCGCGCATATCCTACCCAAACGTTTGACTAAATGCATCTTTTCACGCTTTCCTACCGGAGTATATACTAAAGACACAATGAAGCGCCGCTTTCCGGTGCCTGCGGCGGGCTGAAGGGAACAAGCGTTTATGCCACCGAGAAATGTATTATGGATTATGTGTGATCAGCTTCGCAAGGACAGTCTGGGCTGCTATGGCAATTCCTATGCCGTTACGCCCAATCTGGACGCATTGGCGGCGCAGAGTGCGCGATACGACGAATGCTATGTCGCCAACCCGATCTGCGGGCCCAACCGCACTTCGCTGTTTACCGGCATGTATCCGCATAATCACGGCGTGTGGACAAACGGCCTTGCCTGCCGCCCGTCGGATTATACGCTGCCGGCGCATCTGGCGGCCATGGGGTATCGCACGGCGAGCATTGGGAAGATTCACTTTTCCCCCACCGACGTGTACACCCATGACGTGGGCAGCCCGGAAGCCGCATGGCGCTGGGCGGACGAGCGCGCCGATTATGATCGTCACGGCCCCTACGGCGGTTTTGATTATGTGGAGCTAACCGTGGGGCATCAGCGCCAGCGTGGACATTACCGGCAATGGTTTTTTGAGCATGGCGGGACGGACGAAATGTTTGCTTTGACGCGCTGCACACAGGACGCCATGAGCGGCGCAATGCAGATTCCCGAGGCGCTGCACGTATCTACGTTCGTCGGGGAGCGTGCCTGCGAATATCTTCGGGGCGCACGGGCGGACGGAAGGCCGTTTTTCCTTGTGGCCAGCTTTCCTGATCCGCACCATCCCTTTGACCCGCCCGAAACGCTGGATGCGGCATGGCGGGACAGGCCGGTTAAGCCGCCCGTGGGCGACGCGGCGGATCTTTCGGGGCGGCCGGCGCATTACCGGCAGCATCTGGACGGCGCGTGGACGCGCGCGGGAGCGTGCCCGCCGGCGCATTCGGGCGGCGTGCCGGCGGCGTGGCGAGACGATCGTATTCGTAAAACTGCTGCGATGGTGGAGCTGATTGACAGGAACGTGGGGAGTATCCTGCGCACGCTGGCGCAGGAGGGCCTGGCGGAGGATACGATTGTGATCTTCACCAGCGACCACGGCGAGCTGCTGGGCGATCACGGACTATGGCTCAAGGGCCCGTTTTTCTATCGTGGGTTGATCAATGTGCCATTGCTGGTCAAGGCGCCGGGCGTGAGGCCCGGGCGGCGTGCGCAGCTTGTTTCCTCAGTGGATCTGGCGCCTATGGTCTGCACGTTGCTGGGGTGCGCGCCGCTTCCGTTCGCCGACGGCATATCGCCGCTTGACGAATTCGGGCGGGACATGCCGCCGCGACGCGAATGCCTGATTGAATACCGTACGGGCTATCTGCCCAGCGACAGGGCGTCCTTTGCGCTGGTCGACGCGCGCTATACCTATGTACGCCATCAGACCGGGGAGGAGGAGCTGACCGATCGGCTGGAGGACGCCGATGAAAGAAACAACCTGACGGATGCTGAGCACGCGCAGACGCGCGAGGACATGGCGCTGCGCATGCTGGATATGCTGCTTGCGAATGGAAGTAAAGCGCCGCGGCAGGTATGCAACGCGTAAAGAAGAGGAGGCCACGCCATGCGACCCAACATTGTATTCTATTTTACCGATCAGCAGCGCTTTGATACCTGCGGCATTTACGGCCAGCGGCTGCCGGTTACGCCGCGGCTGGACGCTTTTGCCGCGCGCAGCGTCTGCTTTGAGCAGGCGATTACCTGCCAGCCCGTCTGCGGCCCGGCCCGCGCGGCGCTGCAGACGGGGCGCTGGCCGGCGGCCATCGGCTGCGCGACCAACGGCCTTCCCCTGCCGCAGGATATGCCCACGCTGGCGCGCGCCTTTCATCAGGCGGGGTATCTGACGGCGTATTGCGGCAAATGGCACCTCGCTTCCCGGGACGGCGTGGAGAATTATCAAACGCTGCCCATCCCGCCCGAGCGCCGGGGCGGCTGGACGGATTACTGGGTGGCCAGCGACGTGCTGGAGTTTACGTCTCACGGCTACGGCGGCTACATGTACCGCGGCGACGGCAGCAAATACGAATTTACGGGCTACCGCACGGACGGCGTGACGGACGCGGCGCTGGAATTCCTCCGGGGCGATCGGGACAGGAGCCGGCCCTTCATCCTGTTTTTGTCGCATATCGAGCCGCATCATCAAAACGATCACGACCGCTACGAGGGCCCCGTCGACGCGCGTGAGCGCTGGAAGGACTACGACGTGCCGGGCGATTTGCAGGGCACGCAGGGCAACTGGCGGGAGAATTACCCGGACTATCTGGGCTGCTGCAATAAGTGCGACGAGAATTTCGGGCGCGTGTTGGACGCGCTGGCGGAAAGCGGCGAAATCGAGAACACGCTGGTGGTGTATACCTCGGATCACGGCAGCCATTTCTGCACGCGCAACGGCGAATACAAGCGCTCCTGCCACGAGGGCTGCGCGCATGTGCCGCTGGTGATCGGCGGCCCGGGCTTCACGGGCGGGAAACGCGTAGGGCATGTGGTCAGCCTGATGGATCTGCCCATTACGCTGCTGACGGCCGCGGGAATCGCGCCGCTGCCGGAGATGGCGGGGCGGCCGCTGCAGCAGGCCGTTTCGGGCGCGCCGTGGGAGGACGTGGCCTATATGCAGATCAGCGAGAGCCATCTGGGGCGCGCCGTTCGCACGGATCGATGGAAATACGCTGTTGGCGCGCCGGGGTACGATGCGTGGCGCGACGCGTATGCGCCGGAATATATGGAATGCTTCCTGTATGATTTGCAAAACGACCCGTACGAGAAGTGCAATCTGGTGGACGACCCGGCCTATGGCGAGGTGCGCGCACAGCTGCGCAAGCTTTTGCTGCGGCAGATGGGGGCGGCGGGCGAGCCGGAGGCGAGGATTGTGGAATTTTATGATCCGGCCTATCTGCAGGCAATCTCCGCGCCGCGCGTGTTCAAAAGCAGGGAGGGCGGCGTATGAAAACGGCGGAGCTTCGGTCAGTGAAGAAAGTACCGTTTGCCCGGTATTTTCGACGCAATTGGTCGCTCTATCTGTTTGTGCTGCCGGCGCTTTTGTTAATGGCGGCGTTTCAATACGCGCCGATGTACGGCGTGCAGATTGCATTTCGCAATTTTTCGGTAAAGAAGGGCTTCTTTGGCAGCGCGTGGGTGGGTATGGCGCATTTCAGACGATTCTTCAATTCGCCCAACGCGCTGGAGATCATCGGCAACACGCTGAAAATCAGTCTGCTGGGTACGCTGATTAATTTCCCGCTGCCCATCGTGCTGGCGCTGATGCTCAACCAGCTGCGTTCCCAGCGCCTGAAGAAGACCGTACAGATGATTACCTACATGCCCTATTTCATTTCAACGGTTGTGCTGGTGGGCATGATGAAGGTCATGTTTGCCTCCAACGGCGTGGTTAACCGGGTGATTCTGATGCTGGGCGGGCAGCGTCAGCCCTTTTTCAACAGCGCCGCCGCCTTCCTGCCCATGTTTATTCTTTCCGGCACATGGCAGAACATCGGCTACAACGCGATTATTTATCTGGCGGCGCTGGCCTCCGTTCCGCCTGAACTGCACGAAAGCGCGGTGGTGGATGGCGCGTCCCGCCTGCGTAGGACGATCAGCATCGATTTGGCGTGGATTATGCCGACTATTATCATCCAGTTGATTCTGCGCGTGGGCAACGTTATGAACGTCAGCTTCGAAAAGGCGTTCCTGATGCAGACGGATTTGAACGTCAGCGCGTCGGAGGTTATTTCTACCTATGTTTACAAAATCGGCATTCTTAATCGGCAGCTCAGCTTTTCCACGGCGGTGGGGCTGTTCAATTCCGTGGTGAATTTCGCGCTGCTGCTGGCGGTGAACTTCATGGCCGGGCGGCTGTCGGAAACCAGCCTGTTTTGAGGGAGGGGAAGCGAATGCATGAAATCCTTACCAAGCGGGATAAGCGCTTTGGCGCGGTGGTGACCGTGCTGCTGCTCCTCCTCTCGCTGCTGATTCTTTATCCCCTGTATTTTGTGGTCATCGCCTCCTTCAGCGACCCGCAGCTTATTGCCACCGGCAAGGTGCTTTTGCTGCCCAAGGGGCTGAACGTGGACGGCTACGAGGCTATTTTTCAGGATGAAAGCGTGCTGACGGGCTATCTCAATTCGCTGTACTATGCCGCGCTGGGCAGCGCCGTTACGCTGGCGGCGACGCTCTGCGCCGCTTTTCCGCTGGCCAAGCGGGATTTTCGCGGCCGCAGGGTCATTATGCTGCTCTTTACCGTGACCATGTTCTTTAACGGCGGCATGATCCCGACATACCTTGTCATTCAGAAAATGGGGCTGCTCAACAGCGTATGGGCGCTGGTGCTGCCCGGCGCCGTTACGGCGTATAACGTGCTGATTACGCGCACCTTTATCACCACCAGCATTCCTGAGGAAATGAGCGAGGCGGCCGCGATTGACGGCTGCGGCCATGCGCTGTATTTCATTCGCATTCTGACGCCGCTGAGCGCGCCCATTATCGCCGTGCTGGTGCTCTTTAGCGCAGTGGGACACTGGAATTCCTACATGCCGCCGCTTCTCTATATCAGCGACAAGGCCAAATATCCCCTCCAGCTGGTGCTGCGCGCGATTCTGGTGCAGAATTCCGCCTCCGACGCCATGATGATGGACAACGACAGCTATGTCGAGATGGCCAAGCTGGCTGAAAAGGTAAAATATGCGCTGATTATCGTGGCCAGTGTGCCGGTGCTGGCGCTGTATCCGTTTTTGCAGCGTTATCTGGTCAAGGGCATGATGGTGGGTTCTGTGAAGGGTTGATCGTATTCCGCGTGGTCGCGGGTACAAATAAAAAAGGAGGAAACGAACACATGAAACGGAGAATGAGTATCCTGCTGGCACTGGTATTGCTGCTTTGCTTCGCGACGGGCGCTTTCGCGGAAAAAAATCGCTTGTGCGCCGAAAGCCCGGTGGAATACACAGTGGCTGTAACCACCATGAGCGGTAATGGCGACCCGAACGAGAGCGAATGGCTTCTCGCATTGGCAAAGGAAACCAATGTAAAGCTGAATTTCATCGTCATTCCGGATGAGGTAAAGACCGAGCGCACGAATCTTCTGCTGATGGGCAATATGCCCGACGCGTTCATGACCACGCTAATCGACCAGTCTACTGCGAATCAACTGGGCTTGGAGGGCACGCTCGTGCCGCTGGAGGAGCTGATCGCCGCTCATGCGCCCAACATTCAGAAAATGCTGGACGAAAATCCCACCATCCGTGCGCAGGCGACGGCGAGCGACGGGCACATCTACGCCCTGCCCAAGGTGGATGCAATTGCGGGGAAATACCAGACTGTGGCGACGGAAATGTTCATCAACACGCAGTGGCTGGAAAAGGTCGGCAAGCAAATTCCCACGACGACCGACGAGCTCTACGATGTGCTCAAGGCTTTTGCCGAGACTGATCTTGGCGAGGGCACGGAGGGTAAGATCCCGCTGGGCTTTGACTATGTCACCTATGACTTTGGTTGCATGCTGCCCGGCGCATTTGGCGTGGTCAATTCGGTGAAGGATTATCTGTATTACGACGCGGACGCGGAGCTGGGCGAGAATTACCGCGTCAGCTGCACCGACGAGAGCTATGCGCAATGGCTTCGCTTCATGCATAAGCTCTATGCGGAAAAGCTGCTGGATCAGGATGTGTTCGTGCAGGATCGCGCCACGGAAATGAGCAAGGCTGCCGCCGGGAATTACGGCGTGTTTGTCGGCTGGGGCGGCTGGAATGAGGTCGGGCTGAAGAACCTGACGGACGGCTCGGCGGATTATCAGGGGATTTATCATGTCGTGCCCGTGCTGGCCGGCCCCGACGGACAGAAGCAGTGTAAAACGAACTTTAACGGCGGCGCTACGCTGTCCGTGCTGTGCGTTACCGAAAAATGCGCCGATCCTACCGCGCTGATAAAGCTGATCGACCTGTTCTACGATCAGGAGGACGATTTGGGCATTCAGGCGCTTTACGGCCCGGTCGGCTTCAATCTGTACGTGGACGAGGCGGGCGTGTATCGCTTCCTGCCCACGCCGGAAGGCACTACCTATACCAATTTCCGCTGGACGCAGACGTTCAACTTCTTCCCGCTGTGGACGGGCGAAATTACTGGCCAAAAGCTGGCGCTGAACGCCAACCAGACGTGGAAAACCAAGATTGACGCCGAGCAGGGCTACATCGCCGCGGCGGCGGCCAATAAGGCCGCGCCCACCCTTTCCTTTACCGAGGAGGAGCAGGCGGAGCTTTCCATGCTCGAAACCGATCTGGAAAATCAGGTGCGGCAATACCGCGCGCAGGCGATCACAGGCGAAAAGGATATCGACGCGACATGGGACGCCTATGTCGCCAATGTGCAGCGCCTGCAGGCGGACCGTGTGGCGCAGATTTATAACGCGGCCTATGTCCGGCTGATGTCGCTGCTGGAAAAGTAATCGTATTGCAGCAGGGGGAGAGACGTTTCCTGACGTGAAAGGGAGCGCCTCTCCCTTTTGCTTTTGCTGATTTTTGTGAAAAAGCGCTTGCATTTTCCATGCCGATCCGTTATAATACCAAATTGGCACATCCTTGCGTCCTGCGATTGACGGGACGCCATATGTCCATGAGGAGGTGAAAAGAATGAACAAGTATGAAGTGGTGTACATCATCGACCCCGCTGTGGAAGAAGATGCCCGCAAGGAACTCATCGCGAAGTTCAACGCGCTGATCGCCGATAACGGCGGCACGGTGGACAAGGTGGAGGAGTGGGGCAAGCGCCGTCTGGCCTACGCGATTGATTACAAGACCGAAGGCTATTACGTGCTGGTCAACTTCCAGGCTGAAGCTGAGCTGCCCAAGGAATTGGAGCGCAACCTTCAGATTTCCGACAGCGTCATTCGCTATCAGGTAATCAAGCAGCTGGAGCGGAAGGCCGGCGTTAAGCCGCGTCCCGTGCGCGTTGCGCCCGCCCCTGTCGCGGAAGCGCCCGTCGCGCCCGTTGAAACCCCCGCTGCTGAATAATCGGAGGAGCGAATATGAACAAGGTCTTTCTGATCGGCAATTTGACGCGCGACCCGGAGCTGCGTACCACGCAGTCGGGCGTGTCTGTCTGCTCGTTTACCATTGCCGTCAATCGCCGCCGCGCCAACAACGCGGAGGCGGGCCAGCCCGAGGCGGATTTCTTCCGCGTCACGGCGTGGCGGCAGCTGGGCGAGATCTGCGCCAAGTATCTGGCCAAGGGCCGTAAGGTCTCCGTGGTCGGCTCTGTGTCCGTTTCGACGTATCAGGGCAACGACGGCCAGACGCGCGCCAGCCTTGAGGTAACGGCGGACGACGTTGAATTCCTTACCCCCAAGAGCGAGGGCGGCGAAGCGTCCGCTTACGCCCCTGCCTCTGCGCCCGCGCCGCAGGCCAATAAGGCCGCTTACGGCTCCGCGCCTCAGGGCGGCGGGTTCGTGCAGGTGGATGAGGAAGAATTGCCCTTCTAATGCTAACGGAAATCAAATGAAGGAGGAATAGACTCATGTCTGAGGATCGTGGTGAAAAGCGTCCGCGTCCGCGAGGCAAGCGCCCGCGCCGTAAGGTATGCGATTTCTGCGTGAACAAGATCGAATATATCGATTACAAAGACGTTAACCGTCTCCGCCGCTCCATCAATGAGCGCGGCAAGATTCTGCCCCGCCGTATGACCGGCAATTGCGCCAAGCATCAGCGCCAGCTGAGCGAGGCCATCAAGCGCGCCCGTGCCATCGCGCTGCTGCCCTACACGGTGGATTAATCGCAGAAGGAAGCAGCCCGTCCCGCCGAAGGGGCGCGCCCTGCAGGGCGTTGGAGGGCCGGTTCACGCAAAAGCGTAATGCATAAGGGGCTGTCTCATTGCGAGGCAGCCCCTGCGTGTTTATAAACTGCGTTTTGAATGCGCTTCCTGCGGGATGAAGGGCTTCACCCCGCAGGCTGAAGCCGCGGAAAGGATGCTCTTGCGTAAAAGCGCCGAAAAATCTCCCCGCCCGCAAAGACCTTCGCTTCGTTTATTCGCAGCTCCGCTTTTTGCCCGTGCGCCTGAGCGCCCGCCGCTTCCTTTTCCATGGAAAAATTGGCGAAAACGGGTTGACAGGCCGACGCTTATCGATTATACTGATTGCGAAATATAAGAAAGGAGGCCGCGGACATGAAGAAGAACGAAGCAATCACCGGTTTTGTAGGAAAAAATGCATTTGGCATGCCTGCGGCTGAATCATTGCCTTTGGCGCGTGGCTAAAGCGCGCTTGAAACGCCTGTTCAGACCATCGGCTGCCCAAAGCAGTCGATGGTTTTTTATATATCCGCAGCGCCGCGGGGGGATGGCGGCGTGTGCAAAAGCGTCATTTCGGAGGAGGAATAACCAATATGCAGGGTGCAAAGCTTCACCTGACAGGGAAGCTGCTGCGGCAGAACAAATGGTATTTTCTGGCCGCGCTTGCTTGTACGATCATGACGGTCGTGATCGAATTCATTACGCCCATCGGGCTGGCGGAAACGCTGGATTATTACCTGCAGGGCAAGCCCTCGCGCATGCCGGCCTTTGTCAACGCGTGGGTGGATTCGCTGGGCGGCCGGGAATTCATGGCCAATAACCTGTGGATCGTCGGTCTGGCGCTGGTGGCGCTGAACCTTCTGAGCGGCGTGTTTTCCTTCTGCAAAAGCAGAACGCAGGCCATCGCCGGCGAGAACGTTTCCCTGACGCTGCGCGAAAGGCTGTACGCCCATATTCAGCGCCTGCCCTTTTCCTATCATGTCAAGGCGGAAACGGGCGATCTGGTGCAGCGCTGCACGTCCGACGTGGAAACGGTGCGCCGCTTTCTCGCCATGCAGCTGATGCAGGTGGTCAACGCGGTGCTGATGATCGGCACGGCGCTGTTTTACCTGCTGCGTGAGAATATGCGCATCACGCTCATCAGCATGGTGCTGGTGCCGGCGCTGTTCCTGTTTGCGTGGCTGTTTTTCAAAATGGTCATCAAGAATTTCAAGCTGGCCGACGAGGCGGAGGGCAAAATGAGCGCCGTGCTGCAGGAAAACCTGACGGGCGTGCGCGTGGTGCGCGCCTTTGGCCAGCAGGAATACGAGGTGGAAAAATTCGAACGCGCCAACGGCGAGCTTCGCCGCAAGAATCAGCGCATCTGCAACCTGCTGGCGGTTTACTGGGCGACCAGCGACGCCATCAGCATGATTCAGTCCATGGTAACGCTGATTGTGTGCGTTTTCGCGGCCATTCAGGGCGAAATCACGGTGGGCACGCTGATTATTTTTACCACCTACGTCTGGAAGCTGCTCTGGCCGATTCGTCAGCTGGGGCGCATCCTCTCCGACGCGGGCAAAAGCTCCGTTGCGATGGGGCGTATTGAGGAAATCCTCGTCCTGCCCGAGGAGCCGGCCGAGCCGGACGCCGTCAGGCCGTCGCTCCGGGGCGACATCGTGTTCGACCACGTTTCCTTCCATTATGACGAAGGGCCGGACGTGCTGCGCGACCTGAGCTGCGTGATCCCGGCGGGCAAAACGGTGGCGATTCTGGGCGCGACGGGCAGCGGAAAATCCAGCATGGTGCAGCTATTGCAGCGGCTGTTTGAGCCGCAGTCGGGCGAAATCCGCATCGGCGGCACGAACATTAACAAGATCGACCGGCAATATCTGCGTTCGCATATCGGGCTGGTGCTGCAGGAGCCCTTCCTGTATTCCAAGACGCTGCGCGATAATGTGAAAATCGCCGTGAACGACGCTACGGAGGAGGCCATCGATCAGGCCGTGAACGACGCCGCGGCGAAGAATTTCATCCTCGCCAGCGACAAGGGCTTTGAAACGCTGGTCGGCGAGCGCGGCGTAACGCTGTCCGGCGGCCAGAAGCAGCGCATCGCCATCGCGCGCACGCTGATGAAGGATAACGACGTTCTCATCTTCGACGATTCGCTTTCCGCCGTCGATACGGAAACCGACGCCATGATCCGCGCGGCGCTCAAAAAGCACAGCCGGGAAACCACCACCATCATCATCAGCCATCGCGTGGTCACGCTGTCGCAGGCCGACCTGATTCTGGTGCTGGAGAACGGCCATATCACCGAACAGGGCTCGCATGAGCAGCTGATGCATTCCGGCGGCCTTTACAGCAAAATCTTCAACATTCAGACCGCGCTGGAGGAAGAATTCAAAGAGGAGAAAAACAATGCAGCAGTTTGAGGAAAAGGATTATACGCAGCGCTTTTCCCTGTCGCTGTGGCGAAAGATTCTGCGCTATGCGAAGGATTATTACAGGGATCTGCGCCATCTGGGCGTATGCATGGCCATTACGGCGGGCTGCGACGTGGTTTTCCCGCTGATGACCAGCTATGCCATCGACCATTTCATCCCCAATCTGGATCATCCCGGCGGCACGCAGGGGCTGCCCGCGTTTATCGCGGTGTATCTAATGCTGCTGGCGGTGCAGGTGTATTCCATCTTCCGCTTTCTGTATCTGGGCGGCAAGGTGGAAACGGGCACATGCTACACCATTCGGAAAATGGCCTTCCGCAAGCTGCAGGAGCTGCCCTTTTCCTATTACGACCGCATGCCGGTGGGCTATCTGATGAGCCGCCTGACCAGCGACGCGCAGCGTCTGGCCGAAACCATCGGCTGGTCGCTGCTGGATCTGAGCTACGGCGTGGTGATGATTATCGCGGCGAGCATTACGATGTTCTCCCTCAACTGGCGATTGACGCTGGTGGTGCTGATCGTCGTGCCGCCGCTGGCCGTGGTTTCGTGGTGGTTCCAGCAGCGCATTCTGAGCAGCTATCGCGCCGTGCGCAAAACCAACAGCCAGATCACCGGCGCGTTTAACGAGGGCATTATGGGCGCGAAGACGACCAAAACCCTCGTGCGCGAAGAAAAGAACATGCAGGAATTCACCGAGCTGACGCACACGATGAAGCGCGCGTCGGTGCGCGCGGCCTCGCTGTCGGCGGTCTATCTGCCCATCGTGGTGTCGCTGGGCTCGCTGGCCACGGCGTACGCGCTGTGGAAGGGCGGCCAATTGGTCTCCATCGGCGGTATGTCGCTGGGCATTTTGCAGGTGTTCGTCAATTACACCGTGCAGTTCTTCCAGCCCATTCGCGACGTGGCGAGCACCTTCGCCGAAATGCAGTCCGCGCAGGCGGCGGCCGAGCGCGTGATGACGCTGCTGGAAACCGAACCGGATATTGTGGATTCGCCCGAGGTGGAGGCGAAGTTCGGCGATAATTTCCACCCCAAGAAGGAAAACTGGCCCGCGCTGCACGGCGACGTGGAATTCCGGCATGTGGATTTCCAGTACAAGGAGGGCGAAAAGGTGCTCGCCGATTTCAACCTGAAGGTGAAGGCGGGCGAAACCATCGCGCTGGTCGGCCCCACGGGCGCGGGTAAATCCACGGTGGTCAATCTGGTCTGCCGCTTCTACGAGCCCACCGCCGGGCAGATTTTGATCGACGGCGTGGATTATCGCGAACGCAGCCAGCTATGGCTGCAGAGCAATCTGGGCTATGTGCTGCAGGAGCCGCGCCTTTTCTCCGGCACGATTCGGGATAATATCCGCTACGCGCGGCTGGACGCGACGGACGCGGAGGTCGAGGCGGCAGCGCGGCTGGTAAACGCCGAAGGCTTCATTCTGAAGCTGGAAAAGGGCTATGACACCGACGTGGGCGAGGGCGGCAGCCGCCTGTCCACCGGCGAAAAGCAGCTGGTTTCCTTCGCCCGCGCCATTTTGGCCGACCCGCGCATTTTCGTGCTGGACGAGGCGACGTCCTCCGTCGATACGCAGACCGAGCAAATCATCCAGAACGCGATTTCCAAGGTGCTCACGGGGCGCACCTCCTTCATCATCGCGCATCGTCTTTCCACCATCCGCACGGCGGATCGTATTCTGGTCATCGACGACGGCAAGATCAAGGAAATGGGCACGCATCAGGAGCTGCTTCGCCTGCGCGGCGCGTACTACAACCTGTACACCAACCAGTTCCAGGAGGAGCAGGCCATGGAGCTTCTGGGCAAAGCGGCGCAGTAAATCCTTTCCGCCGCCCAAACCGCATAACGCAGCCGGCGCTTCCCTGCGGGCATAAACGCCCGTTCGGCCAATGCGCCGGCTTTTTTATTTTACATCGATTTAACATACGCGCGCTTTTGCGCTTTACGCACGGCGGCTATGATATAGCCGTGCCCGAAAGAAAGCAACGGGCGACTGAAAGGAGCAAAAACAGAATGAAGAAGCTTTTCGCGATACTCTGCGCGCTGGTATGCGCGCTGGCAGCGACGACCTCTGCGCTGGCGGCGGGCGGCACGGTGGCGACCGACGGCTCGACCTCCATGGAAAAGGTCATCGGCGCGCTGGGCGAAGCCTTTACGCTGCAGAATCACGACATTTCCTTTACCTATAACCCCACGGGCTCGGGCACGGGCATTCAGGCGGCGCTGGCGGGGCAATGCGATATCGGCCTGTCCAGCCGCGCGCTCAAGGACGCCGAAAAGGAAAGCGGCCTTACGGAAACCGTGCTGGCCTACGACGGCATCGCGATCATCGTGCACCCGGATAACCCGGTTACGAGCCTGACGGTCGAGCAGATCGCCGACATCTACACCGGAAAGATTACCGATTGGAAGGACGTCGGCGGCGCCGAAGGCGCTATCGTGCTCATCGGCCGTGAAGCGGGCAGCGGCACGCGCGACGGCTTTGAAACCATCACCGATACGAAGGACGCCTGCCTCTACCGGCAGGAGCTGACCG
>OIZL01001366.1_pt1 | contig 13382 bp, 11 predicted proteins | sample 1588541 | NCBI WGS metagenome assembly OIZL01 (sample SAMN03283285) | human gut metagenome | biome: human-associated habitat; material: feces | host: Homo sapiens | place: Peru | collected 2012 | reverse complement strand
TGATTAGACACCAACATTATATCATGAGTAATATATGAACTTTTTTTATTAAAACCTCAAGTGTTGCACTTGTTATTATAAATTATCGAATAATAAAATTTATAGTAAGATGTGATAAAAAAATATATGAATGAATTAGCAAAATATTAGATGTAAATTTCAATATCATAACTAAAAAAAGTCAAAGAAGACATAAAAATAGAAAAAGTTCTCTCGAATTAAAAAAATACTTTCGTGTCTCAAACAGAAAGTATTTTTTAATACAATTATTTATCTAAATTAACAAGTTCATTATTAAGAGTTTTAAGTTCTTTTTTAATTTTAGTACTAGTAGCAGCTTCTATTGGATACCATCCATTTTTAAAAGCAAGTTCATAACACTTTCTTTGCCTATGAGACATTTCTAAAAACATTTTTTCAAATATATTATATAACTTTTCATTAGATAACTCAGTTAACATGACAACTAAATTTTTTTCCATATCTTTTAAACTACTACCACAATGATAAATCGTTTTCTTATCTATAATTATGAATCTATCATGAAATTTATCATTATAAAATATTCTAACGTTTTTGTATTAAGCCGTATATTTTTTAATTAATGTTTTATTCATATTTGATGAATATATCAAGATATTGATATTAACCTCCTTTAATATACCTAGTAATTCTTTGTCAGCATAATTATCAATTATAATTACCTCTTTTCTTGCACTGAATTATATTATTTCTTATGTTTGATATCACAAATTGTGATGTCAAGTTTGTTAATTTCTCTTTGGTCAATTGAAAGCAAAAAGTTTGCCAATATATTTTTGTTTTTTATATACTCTCTTTATATGCAAAAAAAGCCCTTTAAATTAGGCTTTTTCTACGTCAAGTTTAACATTAATACCATTTAAATCAAATTCTTCTGTTAAACCACTTTTCTTAACAATATTAATAGATAATGTCTCTTCTTTAATCATATTTTCAAAATCTTTTACTATCTTATCAAATTTATCTGTAGCATCATAATATAAAGTAATTCTATCAGCAACATCAAAGTCTTTTACTTTTCTTAAGTTTTGCACCTTTGATATTAACTCTCTTGTAATACCTTCATTAATTAAATCTTCAGTTAAATTAGTATTTAATATAATGAAATTACTTCCTTCTTTTTTAGCATCATATCCTTCTTTTGCAAATACTCTAATATCAACCATTTCTTCTGTAACATCAAATAATTCTCCATCTATTTTTATTGTTACAGCTTCTCCATTTTGAATAAACTTTATATCTTCATTAGTAAATTTATTTATCTCTTCTTGATATAATTTTATTTTAGGCCCAAATATTTTACCTACTACTTTAAAGTTTGGTTTAACTTCAAAATTCATATAATTTGATAAATCAGGTATAAATGTAACCTTCTTAACATTTAATTCTTCTTTAATTAAACTAGTTAAATCACCTATTAATTCTTTATTCTTACCATCTATTAAAACTTCACTAATAGGTTGTCTAACCTTTATCTTAACTTCTTCCCTAGCATTTCTACCAAGAGATATTAAATCACGAACTAAGTCCATTTTATTTTCTATTCTGTCATCTACTAAATCTAAATTAGCTTTTGGAAAGTCACATAAATGAACAGATTCATCATTAGTTAAAGATGTATATATCTCCTCAGCAGTAAATGATGCTATTGGTGCAATTAACTTACATAATCCAGCTAATACTTCATAAGTAGTTTTATAAACTGCCTTTTTGCTATTATCTAAAGTACTTGACCAAAATCTTCTTCTATTTCTTCTAATGTACCAGTTAGATAAGTCTTCTGACACAAAATAAGTTACTTCTTTTACTACTTTATGTAAATCATATTCATCATAAGCTTTAGTTACATAATCTACTAATTTATTATATTTAGAAATTAACCATTTATCAATTTCTTCTCTATCTTCATACTTAACATCAAAACTTCTAGGATCTACGCTATCTGTATTAGCGTATAAAGCAAAGAATGAGTAAGTGTTTCTAAATGTTGAAAAGAACTTAGAGTATACTTCTTTTAATCCTTCAATATCAAATTTAATTGGTGTCCAAACAGGTGATACATAAGGTAAGTACCATCTAATAGGATCAGCACCATTTTCTTTAATAAGACCAAATGGATCTACTGCATTACCTCTTGATTTATGCATTTTTTGACCATTTTTATCTAACAATAAATCGTTAACTAATACGTTTTTATATGGACTTTTACCAGTTACAAAAGTACTAATTACAATAAGTGAGTAAAACCATCCTCTTGTTTGATCAATACCTTCTGCTATAAAATCAGCTGGGAACTGGCTTTCCCATAACTCTTTATTTTCAAATGGATAATGATATTGTGCAAATGGCATAGAACCTGAATCAAACCAGCAATCGATAACTTCTGAAGTTCTATTCATAACATTACCACAGCAAGGACATTTAATATGTACATCATCTACGTATGGTCTATGAAGTTCAATATCTTCATCTATTTTCTCTATTGCTTTTTCAACTAACTCTTTTCTTGAACCTATCATTTCCATATGACCACAAGAACATCTCCAAAGAGGAAGTGGTGTTCCCCAGTATCTATTTCTAGATATTGCCCAGTCTTTTAAATCTAAAAGCCAGTTACCAAATCTTTTTTCTCCAACGTAAGATGGGTACCAATTAACTTTATTATTTTCTTCTATTATTTTATCTTTTAACTTAGTAATTTCAAGATAATAAGATGGTCTTGAATAATATACTAACGGGCTATCACATCTCCAGCAATGAGGATAATCATGTTTCATTTTTTGTTTCTTAAATAACTTATCATTTTCTTTTAAATATTTAATAACTTCTAAATCAGCATCAAATATATTCATGCCCTTCCATAATCCTTCGGTATATCTTGCATCTTCTCCAACTGGATTAACATAAGGTAATTTATATCTTTTACCAACATTTGCATCATCTTCACCAAATGCAGGAGCAATATGTACAACACCAGTACCATCAGTCATAGTAACATAATTATCACATGTTACAAAAAACGCTTTACTATTTACATCAAGAGATGGAATTAGTTGCTCATATTCTGTATATTCTAAAGATTTACCTTTAAATGTATCAAGTACTTTATAATCATCGCCTAATACTTTACTAGCTAATTTTTCAGCTAATATAAATTTATAACCCTTAGATTCTACTTTTACATAATCTTCATCTGGATTAACACATAATGCAACGTTAGCAATTAAAGTCCAAGGAGTCGTTGTCCAAACAAGAAAATAGCTATCTTCTTTTTTTAATTTAAATGGAACTATTACAGTATTAGCATCAACTTCTTTATATCCTTGTGCAACTTCATGGGAAGCAAGACCTGTACCACATCTTGGACACCAAGGCATAATTTTAACACCCTCATAGAATAAGTTTTCATCAAAAAACTTCTTTAATATCCACCATTCTGTTTCTATATAATCATTTTTATAAGTTATATATGAATTTTTAGTATCAATGAATTGTCCCATTTCATCAGTAAGTCTTGTAAATGACTCTTCATTTTTCCATACAGCCTCACGGCACTTTTTATTAAATTTTTCAATACCATACTTTTCTATATCGCCTTTACCAGAAAAACCAAGTTCTTTTTCAACTTGTACTTCAACAGGAAGTCCATGTGTATCCCATCCTATTTTTCTAAGTACTTTTTTACCTTTCATTGTTTGATACTTACAAAATGCATCTTTTAAGAATTTAGCTACCATATGATGTACTCCTGGATTACCATTAGCAGTTGCAGGTCCATCATAAAATACAAAGTTCTCATTATCTTTTCTATTTTGTATTGTCTTATCTAAAATATCTTCACTTTTCCACTTTTCTAATATTTTTTGTTCTCTTTCATATTCACTTTCCTTAGATAATTCATCAAATATCTTACTCATAATATCCTCCTTTAAAATATAAAAACTCATCCTAATAAAAGGATGAGTTATAACCCACGGTACCACCTTAATTCATATTATTAATTAATAATATGCACTTCTGTTTAGTTTTAACGCTGATCAAGCGATATATCCTAATATTATTTCAGACATACACAATTAGAAGTGATTTGCATAATTTATATTTAATTTATCTTTCACCAAACAATAAACTCTCTAATAAATAACCATTATGCCGTCTTCCGCACTTGTTTTATGTATTAATTGTATCACAAAATAAGCATTTTGCAATACCAAATAACATAAAAAGACAAAACTAAATGTTTTGCCCTAAGTTATTTATTTAAAAATCTTCCGAAATATTTTTTGTTCTTCCTCTTTTAGGTTCATCTTCTTCAGTCATTTTACCTTGAACATTTATATTCTTTGGTGTGCATAAAAAGATACCATCACCTAATTTTTGCATAGAACCACCTATAGCATATAAGCATCCACTAACAAAGTCTATTATTCTTTTTCCTTGATCTGGAGTTACTCTTTTTAAGTTTACAACAACAGTATTTCTCTTTTTTAAATAATCCGCTATTTGTTGTGACTCAGAAAAAGCTCTTGGCTCAAGTAAAATCATTTTAGAGCCTTCCTGGGTTTCCTCTCTTGTTGCTTCTTCAACACTTAGTGTATAGTATTCATCTTCACTAGAAATATCACTACCACCCAATAATTTCTTTATACTAAAACCCATCTTAAATCCCTCCAATTATATTCTTTAAATATTACTTTACTTATCTTATAAAAATATTCTACCATAATTAGAAAAAAAATTAAATACCTATAACAAAGTTTTACATTTTTTTACAAAAAAGAAAAAGAAGCTTACTTGCTTCTTGATACATACTTACCATCACTTGTTGATATTATAACTGATTCTCCTTCACTTATAAATAATGGTACCTTTATAGTCATACCATTTTCTAGTGTTGCATCTTTTAGAGCACCTTGTGAAGTATTTCCTTTTACAGCTTGCTCTGTATGAGTTATAACATAATCAATTTTTTCAGGTAAATTAATACCTAATAATTCAGATTCACAATAAATTAAACTAACTTCTAAGTTCTCTTTTAAATATTTTACATCATCACCAATTTGATTACTTGTTAATTCAACTTGTTCATATGTATTCATATCCATAAAGCTATAAGTATCTCCTGCTTGATATAAATATTGCATAGGTTTTCTTTGTACATGAGCTTTAGCTAACTTTACACTACTATTATATGTCTTTTCAACTATTGAACCTGTTCTTAAATTCTTAAGTTTCATTTTAACAAATGCAGCACCTTTACCAGGTTTGACGTGAGAAAATTCTAATACTTGATATAAATTTCCTTCATCTTCAACAGTCATACCATTTTTAATATCATTTACATTAATCATATTTATTCTCCTTTCATAAACTTTAAAAAATAAGCTTTAAGCTTATTAATTCTTTGTTTCTTTATGCATAGTATGTTTTCTACATACTGGACAATATCTACTAATTTCCATACGTTCTGGATCATTCTTCTTGTTTTTTTCTAGACGATAATTTTGATTACCACAATCTGGGCATTTTAAAGTAATATTACCCCTATTTTCATTTTTCTTTGCCATAACTTTACCTCCTTTTTCGGATAACTATAGGTATTATACCAAATTATTTGTAAATTTCAAAGAAAATATTGCAAATTCTAGAAACAATTCTTTTATTTACACTACTAGTGTATGAAGAATAATTATTTTTATAGCTGACATGTGGTGAAATAGATACAATGCTCATCATAGGATTATCATATGGTGCATACCCTATAAAAGACTTTGTATAAGTTTCTGTATCAACCACTCCATCACCTGATGCATCATAAAAAGTCTCTGATGTTCCTGTTTTACCAGCTGGATTAGAAATACTTCCCATGTAATTTCTACCAAGTCCATCTTTCATAACACTTATAAATCCTTCTTTTACCCTTTTAAAATAAATACTATCTATGTTAGATGTATTTAAAACTTTTCTATCATATTTTTTCATTACATCTCCAAGTGTACCATCATCTTTGGCTTTTCTTATTTCACTAACCAAGTTAAGTTTTAATCTTACTCCTTCATTTGCAATAGTATTTATATAACTAGAAAGCTGAAGAGGAGTATATGTGTCATACTGACCTATAGAATAGTTAAGTAAAAGTCCTGCATTTGATACTTTTCCCTTATAACCTTCTGTCTCATTTGGTAAATCTATTTCTGACTTTACTCCAAGACCTAAACTATTAAATACACTTCTATAAGTATTTAATGCACTATCATCTACTTTAATTGGCATATTATAATAATAATTAATACCAGCGACTTTTAAAGCCACTTGAAATTGATAAGAGTTAGAAGATAAACTAAGTGCCCTAATATCATTTAATGCTCCTAAATTTTTCCAAGAACACTTTTGAGGAGTATTTTTAAACTTAATGCACTTATCATATAATACTTCCCCTATTTTTAAATTACCTGTAGAATAACCAACAAGCATAGATGCACCCTTAACTATAGAACCTGGAGTATCACTTCCAGTTAATATATTAGTAGTATAATCCCTAACCTTATATCCATCTACTGTTTTATATATTTGTTTTGAAGCTAGTGCTAAGACCTCACCAGTTTTTGGATTAGTAATAACAACTGACGTATGATCATAAAAGTTAGTATTAGCTTCTTCTTTAGCTTTTAAAAGTTCTTCTTCTATTATATTTTCTAATTCTTTTTGCAGATTAATATCAATAGATAATACTATATCATTACCCTTACTACCTTTTTTAATTAAAGTCTTTTTACCATTAGTAATTTTATATTTATCTTTAATACCTCTTAAAGTATCTTCATAACTATATTCTAAATAACTAACTCCTACTCTATCATTAAGAGAATAACCTTTATTTAAATAATAGGCTTTTTCATCTTCTGGAACACCACTATCACTAGATGATACATTCCCAAGAATTTGTCTTAAAGTATCTCCATAAGGATATATTCTCTTCCACGATGCTGATATACTAATTCCTTTTAAATTATTTAAATTTTCAGCTACATAAGCATACTCTTTTTCACTAGCTTCATCTTTTATTACTTTCTCATCATAATAATATCCCTTATGCATTAAATAATATATATAAGCTGCTTTTTTATCTTTATCAGTATAATCTTTTAATTCTTCATCAGTTATTCTTTTTACTTTTAAATCTTCAAGCTGGCTTGATTTTAGCTTTCTTCTTTTATATAGTTCATATTCTTCTTCAGTTATTTTTTTATTTGCCTTATCTTTATTATTTGCTATCCAAAATTCTTTTAGTCCTCTTGGTTTTAAATTAGAATAATCAATATCTAAATTATCAGCTAACGTATATGATAAATCTATTTCATCTTTTGCTGTCATATCATTTTCTTTTTTATAACTTATTAGATATGTACCAACATTATCTACTATCACATTATAATTTCTATCATATATTTTTCCTCTTGGCATTGAAGGACCATATACTTCTTTTGTTGATACTTTTTTTAATTCTTCTAGTGATGCTTTATTATTTGTAAGCTGCATATATGATAATTTAGTAATTAATACAGCAAAACAAATAATTGTAATAACAAAAACTATAAGTATTCTTCTTTTAGATATAACTTCTATATTTTTATTGTCCTTCATTTGTAAATCACCCTTTATTAATATGGAAAAAAATATACATGATATGCATATAATAAAATAAGGAGACTAAAATATGTATGAAAAGTTGATAAAAGAATATCTAAAGAAATTAACTATAAATGATATAGATAATTTTGCTTTAAAAAATAATATTACACTTAAATATGGTGAAAATAAAATCATATATGATTTTATAAAGCAAAGATGGATGGAAGTATATACTGGGAACACAAAAGATGCATTCAGTTATCTAAAAAACAATATATCTAAAGAAACATATGATTTTATAATGAAACTATATAATGAATTTGTAAATAAGATTAAATAAAAGAGATTAAACTAATCTCTTTTATTATACTTAACAAATTTATAACTAGGATTTGATGTTTTATTTTCGCTTAAAACTATCTTCTTATATCTACTTTTATCAAATTTAGGAAAATATACATCAGCCATTTCAAAAGTATCATTTATTTCAGTTAAAACTATTTCATCTGCAATATTTATAAACTGGTTATATATACTAGCTCCTCCTATTATGTATACATTATCTTGAATTTCATTTAACCTACATAAAGCCTCTTTTATACTTTTTAAAACTACTACTTCATTTGGAAATTTATAGTCGGTATTTGAAAGAACCATATTAACTCTATTACTAAGTAATTTGGGTAAAGAATGATATGTATTTAACCCCATAAGTACATGATGCCCCGTGGTATTTTCCTTAAAAAATTTCATATCATCTTTTATTTTCCATATTAAATTATTTTTATAACCAAGTTCATTATTTTTGCCTATTGCTGCTATAACAATTATCTTACTCATAATAAACCTACTGTGCAATTGGAAACTTAATTTTTCCATGATGTTTATAATTTAAAACTTTGACATCATTTAAATCTTTAGAATTATCATAATCAAAGAAATTTTTAACATCTGGATTAAGCCAAAGCGTAGGCGCATCAAAATCTCCTAATTCATCCATTCTTCTTATTTGTTCTTTTATACCATCAACCTGATTAACATATATATGAGCATCTTTTATACTCCAATCAAGTGTACCAGGCATTAAGTTACAAGTTTTTGCTAGCATATTTAAAAGAACAGCATACTGGGTAACATTAAAAGGAAGTCCAAGAGGTACATCAGAGCTTCTTTGGTGAACCCAAGCATTTAATTTACCATCGGTCACATCCCATTCACTTGACCAAACACAAGATGGCAAAACAGCTGTCTTTAAATAATCATCTTGCCAAAGACTCATTACCATACGTCTATCTTCTGGATAATTTTTAATTTTATCAATAAGATTATCAGTTAAATTAAATTTATTTACTATATATCCATAAGCTGTCCCTATAGTATGTGCAAACTCTTTTCCAAAATTCTTTTCTATGTTTTTAAAAACCATTTTTCCATCACTATTACGTACGTTTTGAACTGCCCTCCATTTACCATCTTCGTCTATTTCCCATTCATCCCATATGTGAACATTTCTTTCTTTAAGCCATCTAACATCATTACTTTTAGCTTGATATATCCATAGCATTTCAAGCACAGCTTGTCTTATAAATAACTGTTTAGTAGTTAAAATAGGAAATTCTTCTCCTAAATTCAAATGAAAATGATAAGATGGTATCTTAATTGAATTAATACCTGTTCTATTAGAAACTTCTACCCCTTCACTTAATATTTTTTTACATAGTTTGATATATTCTTTATCCCAATTAGATATCAATTACCTCCACATCTATATTATAGTTTTATTATATCAAACATTTATTCGTATATCAAGAAATATTTAACTAAATACTATATATTTTCATTTACAATTTCTAAATCAGAAAAATGATACTTTGTATTTCCTATTATTTGATAATTTTCATGTCCTTTACCAAGTACCAATAAAATCATATTTTTACTTAACATACCAATGCCTTTTTTTATTGCACTTCTTCTATCATATATAACCTCATAATTCTTTTTTGCACCACTTAATATGTCTAGCATAATTTCTTGTTCATCTTCATATCTAGGATTATCGTTAGTAAATATTACATAAGAAGAATTTTTACATGCTATTTTACCCATAATAGGTCTTTTTGTTTTATCTCTATTACCGCCACAACCTATCACAGTAATAATTCCCTTATTTTTTATCTTTCTAACGGTTTTAAGCACATTTAAAACCGCATCTGGAGTATGAGCATAATCAACAAAAATAGAATTAGTTTTATATCTTATAAGTTGCATTCTTCCCATAGGTTCTCTTAATGCAAAACTATCTATTTTTTTATTTTCTAAATAGCCTAACTCCTTTATAATTTTATAAGCCATTATAAAGTTATAACAATTAAAATCCCCTATTAAAGATAAATCAAAATCACTAATTTTACCATTATCACTTATAGTTAAACTTGTTTTATCTAAATATTTTTTTATCTTTTTTATTTTAATATCCCTGCCTATTATAAAGTTATTATTATCATGATTTATAAATTTTTTATAATATTTATCTTTACCATTTAATATACAAATCTTTTTATCAGTTAACATATTAATTAATTTTCTTTTACTATTTATATAATCATCAATAGTCTTATGGTAATCTAAATGATCAATTGTTATATTAGTAACTGCAATAGCATTAAATAAAAGACCATATAATCTATCTTGTTTTAAGGCATGACTAGATACTTCCATAACAGTATACTTACATCCATAAACACTTGAATCTAAAAGCAAATTATAAAGAATATCCATACTAGGAGTTGTGTTATCTAAATCAATTTTTCTATCATCAATGTAATAACCTATAGTACCTATATAAGAGGTTTTTATCCCCAGGTTATTAAGCATTTGATATATGAGGTAACAAGTTGTAGTCTTACCATTTGTACCTGTTATACCTATTAATTTTAGATCTTTAATCTTTTCATAGTAGTAATCATAAAAGTATTTTACAACACTATCAGTTTTTTCTGTTCTAATATGGTATTTTTCATCTAATTCAGTAACTATTTTAGATGCTTTATTCTTAATTGCATCTTTGACATATTTTCTATTTTTTTCATTTACTAAAAATATATCTCCTTTATTTACATATTTTGAATTAAACCACATTCTCATTATTAAAAATCACCTTCTGATTAATTTTATGAAAATATAAGTTTCATATAACAAAAAAAGATAAGCAAAGGTGCCTATCTTACTTTAGATACTTCAATACTTTCTCCGTCATAGTATCTCATGACGTGTTCTAAATATGCACTATCACCACTATAACCTTCTCTATATTTCATCCAACCTAAATCATTTTCGTTTTTTAACACTTCGTCCATACTTTTACCATTATTATTGCAATAAGTTCTAAGAATTTTACCCATAGTACCCTCTCCCATATTATAACACTGTATTGCAGCAAGATAATTTCCATCCATCTTCTTTAAACAATTTTGAAATATAGCACATGCTACTTTTATATTGAAAGAGACATCTCTTAAATTATCTAATGTAACATATATTTCTTCTTTTCTGCCAAGTTCATTATTATAAGCTTTTAAGGTTTCATGTGCCCAAACAGATACTTGAATCTGCATAAGTCCTATCGCTCCACCATCATCAACCCTATCAGAATGAATTCCTCTTTCTTGAGTTGCAATGGCACACATAACGTCGCTATCAACTCCATATATTTGACTATATTTACTTATTATGTCACCATATAATTCTTTTGTTTTACGTGCTTTATCACTATCTGATAACGTACCATATTCTATTTTATTTGTTGATTTCTTAGTAGTTGTAGTTTCCGTCACTTTCTTTTTTATGTTAGAAGTTTTAATAGTAGTAGTTTCTTTTTTATTACTTACATTATAACTATTATTTGATGTAGTACTAGCCAAAATATTCTTAAGAGAATTCATCGTACTAAAATCAGTTATCTGTGAATACCCAGTAGTATTTGACGTAGGAATACTATTATTTTTTATATATTTTTTTATACCCACAGGAGTTAGTGTAATTATTAATGCAGATGTAAGTGCAATAGCTCCTTTAGATAATGCTTTTTTATTTAATTTATAACTTTTCTTTTTTATATGATCAAAAGCAAAGTCAAATCTATCATCAGCTCTAAATTGTTTTTTGTTTACTAGCTTAACTTTAAAATTTTCAAGGTTAAAATTTAAATCATTACCATCAAATTTAACCGATTTAATCTTACTTTCTTCTTCATTAAGTGCCTTTATAAAATCTTCAATAGCTTCATCAGTCAATGATATTCTTTTTGTTTTTTTACCCTTAGATAAAAACTCAGATGTAGCATTTAATTTTCCTTTTTCATAATAAAACGTTATGTAGTACATACATATCACCACCTATTATGATTATAACATTCATATATAAATTAATGCAATATTATAAATAAAGAAAAACAAATAAGCATAAATAATGCCCATTTGTTAAATTATTTTGAATAAATCTCTTCTAATTTTTTATCTTTATCTATTCTTTGAAATAATACTTCTGGAATCATACCATCATATGTATTATTTAAATTAAACTTATTTGATAAATCGTTTATATTTAATTGTTTAAATATTTTATCTGATGTAAATGGTAAAAATGGTTTTAAAAAGTAAGCACATACTCTAATAGATTCAAGTAAGTTATATAAAACGGTTTGTAATCTATCAGTTTTAGTATCATCTTTTGCAAGTTGCCAAGGCATAGTCTCATCTATATATTTATTACTTCTTCTTAAAACTTCAAATATTTCATCTAAAGCAAATCCTATTTCTAATTTATCCATTCTCTTATCTACTTTACCATCTAAATCATTTATCATATTTATTAATTCATTATCAATATCTTCCCTAACGTTTTTATTAACTACTATTCCATTAAAGTATTTATTAGCCATTGATATTGTTCTATTAACTAAATTTCCTAAAGTATTAGCTAAATCAGTATTAGTTCTTTCTATTAATAATTCATAAGTTAAATTACCATCGTTTGCAAATGGTATTTCATGAAGTACGTAATATCTTACAGCATCTACTCCAAATAAATCTACTAAATCATCTGCATATATTGCATTACCTCTTGATTTACCTATTTTATCATTATTAGTTAGTAGCCATGGATGACCAAATACTTTTTTTGGAAGTTCTAAGCCTAAAGACCATAAGAAACATGGCCAGTAGATAGTATGAAATCTTATTATATCTTTTCCAATTAAATGTAAGTCTGCAGGCCACCATTTATTAAATTCATCTGATGAGCCATCTGGATCATAACCAATATTAGTTATATAGTTAGTTAGTGCATCAAGCCAAACATATACTATGTGTTTAGGATCTATATCTACTTTAATTCCCCAATCAAATGAAGTTCTAGATACACATAAATCTTGAAGACCTGGTTTAATAAAATTATTAAGCATTTCATTTTTTCTTGATTCGGGTTGTATAAAATCTGGATGGGATTCTATATAGTCTACTAACCTTTCTTGATATTTAGAAAGTTTAAAGAAGTATGCTTCTTCTTTTTTTTCTTCTACTTTTCTTCCGCAGTCAGGGCATTTACCATCTACTAACTGACTTTCAGTCCAAAAGCTTTCACAAGGCGTGCAATAAAGACCAGAATACTCTCCCTTATAAATATCACCATTATCATACATTTTATCAAAT
>OIZL01001365.1_pt1 | contig 13383 bp, 14 predicted proteins | sample 1588541 | NCBI WGS metagenome assembly OIZL01 (sample SAMN03283285) | human gut metagenome | biome: human-associated habitat; material: feces | host: Homo sapiens | place: Peru | collected 2012 | reverse complement strand
GATGAAGTTGGAACGGGAGATTATTTTGGACCTGTTGTTGTAACAGCTTCCTTTGTAAAAAAAGATGATATAGAGTTTTTAACAGAACTTGGCGTTAGAGATTCAAAAAAATTAACTGATGATAAAATACTTAAAATTGTTCCTGAGATAATTAAAAAGATTCCTTATGAAACAATCGTATATTCTAATAAGGAATATAATAGCAAAAAGGAATTTAATATGAATAAAGTAAAGGCTATATTACATAATAAAGCAATATTATCTTTAATGAAAAAGGATAATTATAATTATGATAAGGTAATAATTGATCAGTTCTGTTATCCTAGAAATTATTTTGGTTATTTAAAAGAATCTAATAATGTTTTTAGAAGAATTACATTTACTACTAAAGCTGAAGATAAATGTTTATCTGTTGCTTGTTCTTCTTTAATTAGCAGATATGTATTTATTAAAGAGATGGATAAGATGTCTAAAATGATAGGCAGAAAAATTCCTTTAGGAGCTGGTGTAAGTGTTGATAATTTTGGCCGTCAACTAGTTAAAGAAAAAGGAAAAGATATTTTAGAAGATATAAGTAAGATTAATTTTAAAAATACTGAAAAGATATTAAATATGTAAAAAGAGTATTTTGACAAAAGCATAAAAATATGGTATCATGAATACGTAAGAAAAACTTACATAAAATAAAAAAGGAACACTTAATATTGCAGTGTTGAGTGTTACCTGTTGTAGGTATCACCTAATTCAAAGCTGAGTTAGGTGATTTTGTTATCTTAAAATTACAAATAGTAATACTATAAGTAAAAGGATAATGATGATCAAAGAAAAAATTATTATATGTAGTATTTAATTACCATGTTCTACTCTTTTCCATTTAACATCTTTTTTTGTTATAGCTGCTATAGCACATGGTATATAACTAATCATAAATATAGGATTATAAAATAATACTTTTATTTTACTTTTTAAAGTAAGATCTATTTTGCGTCCTTCTTTTAATATAATAACTAAAGTCATTATAAGAAGTGCTAGGTATATAATAAAAGTAAATATTAATAATTCTATTAATAAGTTTTTATATAGATTATTTTTAATAATTAAATTATATATTATCATATATATTAAGGATACATACCAAATAACTAGCCCTATAACCATAAATATATACGGTATTATTCCAAAAGCTTCATCTATCTTAGAAGCTTTATTTTTATTGGTTTTCTTTATTGCTTTTATCATTTTATTTCTATACATACCTCTAACGGTAAAATACCCTTTAATCCATCTTATTCTTTGATTAATAGTTCCTTTAAATTTAACTGGTTGTTCATCATAAAACACTGATTTTGTATTATAATATGTAGTTAAATTATTTAAAGTTGCATAAGAAGATAATTCATAGTCTTCTGTTAGAGCATGAAAAGGATAACCTTTAAGACTTTCTATTATATCCCCTCTTATATAAAAACCAGTTCCTGAAAACGTAATATTTTTATTTTTCTTATTTTTTATATCATTAAAAACAGTATTTACAAGTGAAAACGTAAGTGCTGAAGCTGCTGAAATAACGCTTTTATTTCCATTCTTACAATTTCTGTAACCTGATGCTAAGTCATAGCCCATATCATATATAGGAATCATGTTTTTTATATAATCTTTATCTAATATGTTGTCTGCATCAAATATGAAATAAGCATCATATTTTTTAGTCTTTAATATTTCTTTAACAGCTTCATCTAAAGCATAGCCTTTTCTTTTAAGATCAAGATGCTTTCTTAATATAACCGTTGCATTATATTTTTTACAAATATTTACAGTTTCATCTTCTAGTGATTCAACAATTACATACACATCTTTTAAATTAATTTTAACACTTTGATTTTTAATACTTATAAGTAAGTCCTCTATTACTTTTGATTCATATCTAGCTGGAATTAGAAAACAAAAGTTATGACTGCCTCCTTTTTTTATTGGTTTATTATCATTTTTTCTTGTTATAAAAAAGCATATAAACATAATAATAAGCCCAATTAATATTAATGATAATGAAAATAATCTAATAAAACACATAATAATCTCCTATGCAAAGTAAGCTAAATAACTTAATATCCCAATTAATATTATGCTTGCTATAAAGCCATTTATTTTTTCTGATTTAGAAGTTTTGTATTTTACACCAAGTGCTATTGATATAATCATTCCACCAATTAAGCCTCCTAAATGTGCATACATATTTATTCCAGAAATAACAAATCCAAGCATCAAATTAACTATTATTACTGGAAGTATTTGTTTTCTTAATGCTTCTGCCATATAAGTTCTTTGATTTAATGCAAAGTATAATATTGAACCCATAAGTCCAAATATTGCTCCTGATGCTCCAGCTGATATAGTATTACTAGGCATAAGAATAAGAGAAAGTAAATTACCAACTATACCACTATATATAAATATAATAAACATTTTTATATGTCCATAAAAGCTTTCTGTCTGTTCACCTAATATTTTAAGAGCCCAAGCATTCATTATAAAGTGAATAAGACCAATATGTAAAAACATACTACTTATTAATCTAATAGGATTTTTATCCTTAATTAGTGCACCAAATTTCTTTAATGTATTAATTGATGTGGAACCACTACCAAATACACTCATAAGTATCATTAAAGCAAACATAATTATAATTAATGTATATGTAACAAAAGGCTTTTTCTTAGTAAATAATTCTTCTATTTTTTCTGATTCGTTTAAATTTTTTCTTAATATATCTTCATTTATTTTCTTATAAAGATTAGCTCCTTCTTCTGTAAATTTTAATTTATCAGTTATATCTGGAAAATTATTCTTTATTATTTCATTTTTAATAAGCGCTTTATCGCTTTTATACCATACTTTATAATTATTTTTAGTGTCATTAAGACATAAGTTATCATTTAAATCTAGATAAATAGACATAACTTTCATACTAAATGTAAATGTTTTAAACTTTATTTGTTTTGTTAATCTACTTACTTTAAAATCATCAAAATCAAGTTGTTCTTTATTATGAATATAGTTCATTACTATTCTAACTATTTTGTAGTTGTTGTCCATATTTTCAAGCCATATTTCATTTTGAATGCCATGTACTATAACAGGACTATAGTTTTTTTCAGTTATAAAGTAATGAAGTAATTTCATTGCAACTAAATCTTTTTTATCATTTGTCACTTCTAATCACCTACTCGTTTTTGTATTTATCTTTTATTTTATTAAATTCTTCTGGTTCTTCGCATGTAAATGTCATTATTTTATTAGTTATAGGATGAACAAAACTAATTTTTTTAGCATGTAACATTTGTCCAAATGAACTTACAGTTTTTTTATTTCCATATACTGGATCATTTATTATTGGATGATTAATATATTTCATATGTACTCTTATTTGATGAGTTCTTCCTGTTTTTAATTTTACTTCAATTAAAGTAGCATTTTTATATCTTTCAAGTACTTTAAAATATGTTATAGCTTCTTTTGAATTAACATCTGTTACGCACATTTTTTTTCTATCATTTATATCTCTTCCAATAGGTGCATCAATTTCTCCTGTATCATGATTAATTCTTCCTGATACAAGTGCAATATACTCTCTATATAACGTTTTATCTTTTAGTTGCTTACTTAAAGCTTCGTGTGCTTTATCTGTTTTAGCTACTATTAAAAGTCCTGATGTATCTTTATCTATTCTATGTACAATACCTGGTCTTAAATTTCCATTATTACTACTTAAACTATTAGTATAATGTAAAAGACCATTAACTAAAGTATTAGTATAATGTCCATTAGCAGGATGAACTACCATACCAGAAGGTTTATTTATAACCATTAAAGAATCATCTTCATATATAATATCAAGAGGCATATCTTCTTCTTTAACAGAAGTTTCAAGCTTTAATTCTCCTACTATTTCTATCTTATCATTTAATTTTAACACATAACTATTTTTAGTACTTTTACAATTTACTAAAACTAAGTTTTGCTTTATCATTTCTTGTACTTTACTTCTTGAAATAGATAATTTATCTATTAAGAATTTATCTATTCTAACTAAGTCTTTTTCATCATCTATAATATAATTCATATAAATCACTCCTGAAATACTTAAATATTATACCATAGATACATAAAAAGAAAAAGCATCATTATTGCTTTTTCTCCTCTTTAAATGTACTTATAATCATAAGTATAACACCTATCGTAATAAATGAATCAGCTAAGTTAAAAACTGGAAATCTATAATTAAATATATATACTCCTATATAGTCTATAACGTAGCCTCTTACTATTCTATCTATTAAATTACCTAATATACCTCCAAATAATAAACCATATGTAGCATTAAGTAACTTATTATTTTTTCCCTTAGATAAATACTCTTTATTTAATAAGTATATTAAAAACAATATAAGTAATAAAGATATTATAAGTATTAATAATCTATTATTCCATAACATACTAAATGCAACACCATAATTTTTTTCAAGTGATAAATATAAAAATTTTGGTATAACATTTATATAATTTAAATATGTGCTAACTAAAAATTTTACTACTTGGTCTACTATAACTAATAAAACTGTTAATATCGATATTTTTTTAATCATATATGCTTCACCTAATTTAAGTATATCATTAATAATTAACTTAGTAAATTATTTTACCTTACTAAAACTATTTTCATATATATTATCTAATTCATTTACACACTTTAAATAATTATCATCTGCATCAGAAAAATTCATATCACTTTTTAATTTATTTATTTTATAATCAGCTTCTTCTTTATTTATCTTTCCTAATTTAACATCTTTTATAATTTTTACATATGCGTTTTTAAGTAGTCCAAACATTGCAAAATTAAAAGAAGAGGATTGAAATAAAGTATAATCCCAATTTTCATCAAAGTATCCGTAACCACAAGAATTATCAAATGAACTTAAAATAGAATATACGTAGTTAACACTTCTAAATTCTGGTTCAAACGAATTTATTATTCCCTTAATATCAGCATTAACAACACAAGACTCATAATATTTCTTATCTTTACCAGTACAAAGACAAATGTAATTCAATTTTTCCCTTTCCTCATCATATAAACAGCTTGGTTCTTCATTAAATGCTGCATATGAGAAATTTTCTGCTGTTAATTCAGTTAGAAAGTCTGTTGCAAGTGGATTTTCTAACGTAGTAGTATCATCAATACCACATCCACTAAAATAAAATGGATCACATTCGAGGCATGAATTAAATATTAAATGAAATAATTCATGTGATATTGTATTTTTAAAGCTATCAAAACCATCAATGTAATTTATATTAACACAAAGTGTATTACTACCAGGTGCATAAAATGCTGCACAATCATCTTGGGTAGTTGTATTAACAACGAGATTATTTAAATTATAAAAAGCTAAATTAAACTTGAAATCAGGGTTTACTTTTTTTATTAAATTTATATTATATTTCAAAGTAACAGATACTTCTTTAGCTATTTTATCAATATAATGATTATTATCTATTTGTTCATTCTTAATATTATTAATTATCTTATTATATAAAGCATTTTCATCTACAACCCCATTTTTATACCAGTCATAATTTATAGGATATTTATCATAATCAACAGTATAATTAGTACTTAATATGTTATTAGCTTCAATCATAGGTTTTGAATATACATCATATTCATTAAACTCATCATAACTTGATATATATTTAATACTTTTTATTTGGTCAATTATACTATTTAAATCATCCATATCTGGATATTCATAAGTTTCTTTTGCGGTCCTTAAAATATTTTCATCTGCATCAAAATAAAATACGTTATTAGAAGTATTAGATGCATATGTAGTTGAAGTTTCACTCACATTTGTTACTTCTTTATTATTTTTACAAGACGTAAAAGAAACAGGCATAAGTGTTGCAAGTGCAAGTGATATCATTCTCTTTGCAATATTATTTTCAATCATTGCTCTTTTATTAGTTTTTTTCATATTTACTCCTATATATCAAAAGTCATGAATCAACATGACTTTTATTTTAATAATTTACTCTATAATCTTTATAAGCCCAACCAATACTATTATTTACATAAAATCCGTTTGGCCTCCAGCTATATGGCTGTCCATCTGCCGTATCTTTGGTATCTTTTGTTTTCTTAATAACTTATACTACCTTGTTACTATACAATATAATAGTAACATTATACAAAAGAACTTGCAACACGCAATTAAAAAAATCGTCAAATTTTGACAATTCTTATATATAAAATAGCAATATTAAAATAGATGACATGAAGTTTTGAATAAAATGCATTGATATTGATACCCATATATTTTTAGAATCATAATATGCTTTTGCAAGACAAATTCCTAGTGCACTATATTGTAATATAAAAAGCAAATTATATATATTAGTATAGTTATTAATAACATGAAGAGCACCAAATAACATACCACTTATTATAACAAACAAATATTTATTATTTAATATTTTTTTAATAGATAGCCTAAACGTAGTTTCTTCAACTATTGGAGCATAAAAAGATGTAAGTAAAAAAGTTAACATAGGAGTTTGTTTAAAAAGTAAATTAACTTCCTGCTGATTAATTGATGATTTACCCTTATTTAATAAAACTATAGGTATTCCAACTAATAGCATAACACCAAGCATTATTAAATATCTTTTAATTATGAATCTAGAGTAAAGTTTAAAATTATCTTTAAATATTTTAAAATTAGAAAATAAGTCTTTATACCATAATGCTATAGTAAAAATTAATATAAAAGCATATATTATAAATTGATTTACTTTGTTAAACAATTTAAAGTTAGGCATAATAAACATTAAAAAAATAAATACTATAACAGTTATAATTCCTTTAAAAGTATCTTTTTTTACTTTTTCTTCTTTTATATCTGGTAAATTTACTTTCTTTTTTTCTTTTAATGATGATAAAAACATAAATCCTAATATACCAGGTATTATAGCATCTATAAACATATAAATACTAGATATTAATATTTTAATATTATTATCTTTTAAATACTTTATATCATGCTTAGATTCTTTATACATAATAATAGTACATATTATACTTATTATATAGAAAAATAAACTTGCTATTTCTTTATCTGTTATCTTAGTAAAAAACAAATTATAAATTACCATTACTATTATATATAAACTTTCTAAAATACAAGCTAATTTTAAATAGTATCTTTTATCTTTCATCTTTTTTTCCTCCCATAAATTAAAAGCCTTATTATAAGGCTTTTTTCTTAAAATAAATCATTAAAGTCTATATTGCCATTTACTTCTTTGCCCTTATAAGTAATGCTACTATCAAACGCTATAATAGCTGTAAAAATAGGATTTAAGAAAGTAAGACCTATACCAAAACCAACTTCTTTACCAAATGATTTAGCAAGTTTAATATTCTTAGATATTTCAAATAGTAATACTGCTAATGAACCAACTCCTGGAATAATACTTAAGCATCCAACAAATATGTAATACCAATTATACCCTATAATATCAAGTAATACTATATCACTATAAACAGGTACAATTGATGCCCAACCTGGTTTTCCAGCTTTAGTAAACATCTTCCATCTTACTATTATAGTAAATACTAGTATTAATGTAATAAAAATACCGAATGATGCTAAAAGTGCTCCTAAACTTGCAAAAAGTTTTGTATTATACATTTAACATACTCCTTTCTATTATTAGTATAACATATTTATTAATTTTTTTTAATTAAAATAACATCAGAGCCTATTTTTTTAATATCAGTCCAAGATACCATCATCTCTTCTTGTTTAAGCATGTTAAATATTCCTCTTTTACCATATATAATAAGCTTAGTAATAGAACCATTTGCATTATCTATTAAAACATCAATTACATTGCCTATCTTTTCACCTGTTTCAACATCTACAACATCTTTATTTTGTAAATCAGATAAACGCATATTAATCACCATCTAATTATATGTATATTTTTTAAAGTTATGTACCAATACATGATTAGAAAGGATGATTTAAAATAGCAAAATATAAAGTAGAAATTACAGGGCTTAATACAAGTTTAATTGAAGTACTAAGTGAGAATGAAAAAAATGATTTATTTAAAAAATATAAAAATGGGGACATAGAAGCTAGAGAAAAACTAATTAACGGTAATATGAGACTTGTTTTATCTGCACTTAAAGGGTATCAAAATAGATGCGATAATATGGATGATCTATTTCAAAATGGTTGTATAGGTCTTGTTAAAGCGGTAGATAACTTTGATTTATCATATAATGTTAGATTTTCTACCTATGCAGTTCCATTAATACTAGGAGAAATAAGAAGATACTTAAGGGATAATAATAGTAATATTAGAATATCTAGAAGTATTAAAGACTTAGCATATAAAGTACTTAAATTAAAAGAAGAGTCTTTTATATCAAATGGTAAAGAGCTAAGCAATAGTGATATATCTAAAATGCTTGATGTACCTGAAATAGATATTACCATAGCTTTAGATGCCTTAAGAGAACCAGCTAGTTTGTCAGAACCAATTTATAATAATGGTGGTGATACTATATATTTAGAAGATCAAGTAGAATCTAAAAAAGAAAAAACTGATAACTGGGATACATTAATATTTTTACATGATGCAATCAATGATTTGAAACCAAAAGAAAAGAAAGTAATAACCGAAAGATTTATATTAGGAAAAACTCAAATGGAAATTGCAGATGAAATAGGTATATCACAAGCTCAAGTATCAAGGCTTGAAAAAGGTGGTATCGATAATATCAAAAAAAAGTTAATATAAAAAAAGAGCTAAAAGTGTAACAAAAGCTCTTTTTCCTCTGTGGTATAAAGGAGTAAGTAGTGTTTTTTTTGAGTGTATAAGTAGTAGTTAGTTTACCACAATCCTAACTACACTTTAATTGTATAATTTATTTTTTAAATATTAATATATAAATTATTAAAAATTATTAAATGTTAACAAGATGGAATAATAAATATTATGCTAAGTCCTTTAATAGAATTGTTTTTAGCATATATACATCCATCATGTGCAATTATTATTTGCTTACAAATAGAAAGACCAAGACCAGATATTTTTCTAGATGGATCTGATGTGTATAAAGGCTCAAATATCTTCTTTAAGTTCTTTTCATCTTCTATTCCACCACCATTATCTGCTACTTCTATTTTTACTTTACCAGCTCTATAGTTAATAACAACGTTAATTATTCCCTCTCTAGATTTAAAATGAGTAACACTATTAGTTATAATATTACTAAATACTCTTTTAATCTTAACTTCATCTATTTTAACTTTTTTATCATCACAATTACTTATTACTTTAAAAGTAATTTTTTTATCTTTAAGTTCTTCTTCATAGTCTCTTATAAGACTTTCTTTTATGGTTTTAATATCCATAACTTTATATTTTAAAGTCTTTTTTAAATTGCAACTTTGATAATCATCAAACTCTTCTAGTATACTCTTCATAAGTAATGCTTGATTATATATTTTATCTATATATTTTACTTTTTTTTCTTCATCCAACTTACTATTTTTAAGTCTATCAGTATACCCTATTACACTAGTAAGAGGAGTTTTTATATCATGCGATATAGATGCTATTATCTGATTTTGATATTCTTTTTCTATTTCAAGTTTATCTACCATATCAACGAATGTATTTTGTATTTGTTCAACTTGTTTTGGCATCTTTCTTTTAACAGGTATTTTACCATATTTATAATCATTTATATCTTTAATAGTAAGTTCTATCGGATTAATTAACTGTCTTGAGTTAAGTATAAAAAACGTAACTATTGTAACAGTAAGTAAAACTATTTCAAAAACCATAAAATTTCTAATAACTTTCATACCAGGAGTTATTGATAACTTACTATATGTAAGTTCATACTCATCATTATCAATTATTATATAAATAGTAGAAGAAAAAAGTTTATTCATATCTTTTTTATTAGTATATAAAATATTACCATATCTATCTTTTAAAGATACATAGCCACCATTGTCTTTAACATATTTTCTAACTTCATCTTCAGTTTCAATAATATCTTTATTTTTTATTTTATTAATAATAAAATAAAGGTTATTATTATTTTGATTTCTAATAGTAATTAAATCACTAGATATTTTATCCGATAAATAAAAGTTATAATAAGAAAAAAGTAAAAGAGAATTAATAATTAAAAGAGTTCCTAAAAAAATTAAAGTAAGTACTTTAGCTTTTGCTATTTTCATGATAAATCCTTTACAAACTTATAACCCATTCCCCAAATGGTTTTAATATATTTTTCATCTTTATCTAATTTGTTTCTAAGACTTTTAATATTAACAGCAACAGTTCCTATATCACCATAATTATTTTTCCATACATTTTGATATATTTGGTCTTTAGATAAAACTATACCAGCATTTTCCATTAAATATCTTAAAAGTTCAAACTCTTTAGTAGATAAAGTTATAACTTCATCATTTTTAAATACTTCAAAGCTTTCTTTATTTAACTTAATTTCACCAATTTCTATTATATTATTAGTCTTTTTATCATATCCTCTTTCTTCTCTTCTTAAATGAGCTTTAACGCGAGCTACTAATTCTTCATTTATAAATGGCTTTGTAATATAATCATCAGCTCCAACTTCAAAACCAACTAATTTATCTATTAGCTGTGTTTTAGCTGTTACAAATATGATAGGAGCTGATGTTATGTTTCTAATACTTGCACAAACCTCAGTACCAGATGCATTAGGCATCATTATATCTAATAGTATCAAATTATATGAATTTTCTTTTACAGCACTAATAGCCGATGCACCATCATTTCTAATATCAGTTTTAAACCCTTCATCTTCTAATATATCAGAAATTAATTCTGCTATATCATTTTCATCATCTACAATTAAAATCTTTTCCATAATAAACCACCATAATAATTATAGCACTTATTTTTAATATTAATAATTAAAAATTATTAAAGAAAAAAGACCAAATGGTCTTTACTTACATGTTCCTTCTCCTGGATTATCACCTTTTTCGTATTTTTGTCCAGTAAGTTCACAAGATGCTTTAGTTATTGAATCTTTAATACTACCCCCAAAAATCTTAATCGCACTTATAGCTATTACTGAAACTAAGGCTATAATTAAAACATACTCAATTAAAGCTTGTCCTTTATTATTTTTTTTCATATTAAACACCCTCTATCTAACTAATAATAGTGTATCATTTTATAATGTGTTTTGTCAATTAGTGTTATAACAATTTGTAAATAGCAGTTTACTTTTTTTATTTTTTCTTGTATTATTTAACTGGTGATAATATGAAAAATTTCAATAATATTAAGATAAGAGAAGCTAAAACATTTATTGAAAGATTAATTGGACTAATGTTTAAAAAAAATATTAAAGATGGTTTAGTATTTAAAAATTGCAAAAGCATTCATACGTTTTTCATGAAAGAAGAAATTGATGTTGTTGCAACTGATATAAATGACAACATAGTTAAAGTATATAAATCAGTTAAAAAAAATAGAATAATAATTGCACCAAGAAATACTTACAATATTTATGAATTACCAAAAGGCACCATAAAATGATGCCTTTTATTTTGCCCTAGCCTTTACGTAATATCTTTCCTTACCACCTTTTGTACATGTAACCAAAGTAACTATCTTCTCATTCACATTATCATTTTTTAAGTACGACGCATCATCTATACTAGTTACTTTATAATCATATACGTAGTAATCTATACTTCTACCAGATAAATCAGTGATAGTAATAACATCATTATTTACCAACCTATTAATTTTTATGAAATAATTGCCTCTCATAAAATTATGACCTCCTAAAACCACATTACCATTAGAATTTAAATTAGGTCCGTACATTTTAACAATTGCCGTATCATAAGCTAATTTTGTATTTTCCTTTAAAATAGGTTCGTATAAATTAATCTTTTTAATCCTTATCTTACCAAGTACAGTATAATTCATTTTATTATAAGTAATATTTTCTTCACTTTTTGTACTTTTATCACTATTATCTTCTATTTTTTTATCTACTTTTTCTATTATTTCATTTCTTATTTCCTTTCTTTTTCTTTCTCTAAAATTTGTATATATCCAAAGAAAAACAAAAACATATAAGCAAACTACTATAATAACCATAATTATATCTAAAATAATTTCTCTTTTATTTTTTTTCATCTTATCACCTATACTTTAATATATGGTTTTAATAAATCATATCCAAAAAAATATGTTAGCAAGCCCAAAACAAGTAAGACTACCAAAGATATAATTATACCAATCATAAATTTATCTTTTTTCCTTTTTTAGTATTTTTAACTGTTGCCATATATTTACCTCCATAATAAGTTTATCTTTTTTCACGCAAAATTACAAGAAAAAAAGAGAAATATCTCTATATTTCTCCTTTTATTCACATTTTTCTTCGCCTTGTACAGTTCTTGTTTCTCCAGTTTTTGTCCATCCAGATAAGCTTGTACTCTTACTCCATTTATAAACTGTCTTCTTGCTTGTTGTCTTAGTTGCATTAATTTTTGTAGTAGAGTATTTATTACATTTATCGCCTTCTAATTTATATCCGCTATCACATTTTTTAACTGTTGAAGATTCTTTTACTGTTTTCTTACAATACTTACCGTCAAGAGTATATCCCTTTTCACAAGTATAATGATAAGAACCATTAGTTACATAATAACATTTTAAACTTGATCCTGTTCCAGTTGAATAATTTGAATTACTTGGACATTTATATGAGTATCCACCTGATACTTTTTCTAAGTAATAACATTTTAAGTTAGCTCCTGAACCATAGCTTCCATCAGCATATGATGGACATCTATAAGTTGTTGTTCCTGATGTAGTTGTCTTTTTATAGTAATAACATTTTAAGCTTGATCCTGAACCTTCACTGCCTTCAGCATATGATGGACATCTATAAGTTGTTGATCCTGGTGTAGTTACAGTTTTATCTCTATAACATGTATCTGTATAAGTTTTTGTTACATCTCTATAACATGTATCTGTGTAAGATTTTTTAACTTCACTACATGATTGATATGGAACTGATTTATAACATGTATTACATGATGTTTTATATACACCACCTACATATTTAGTTGAACATTGACAACTATATGCTTCTTGTTTATATTTTGTAGTACATTGAGTTTCAGTTTTATATTTTGTACAATCATAAGATTCTCTTACAGTTTTTGTTTTTTGACAACTATATGCTTCTTTAACAGTAGATGAACTACCGCTGCT
>OIZL01001364.1_pt1 | contig 13391 bp, 11 predicted proteins | sample 1588541 | NCBI WGS metagenome assembly OIZL01 (sample SAMN03283285) | human gut metagenome | biome: human-associated habitat; material: feces | host: Homo sapiens | place: Peru | collected 2012 | reverse complement strand
TATTGAACGTGAAAGGGAACCCTGACGGTTCCCTTTCACACTTTTCCTCCCTCCGGAACCTTTCATTGGGCAGTTCTTTGACAGTCTATAAGCCCCCTGATGCACCACGCATCAGGGGGCTTCCTCGACTCTAAGTCCATCACATTGCGGGAGAGAACACAAGAAACTCTGCGGACAGCAACAAACGCTGTCCGCAGAGTTTCTTTAGTACCGGGGGGCTTTATTCGGCTGAAATCAGGTAATAATAGACCGGCTGGCCGCCGCTGAGGACGGAAATCTCTGCGTCGGGGCATTCCTCGGCGAAGATGGCTTCCGCTGCGGCTGCGTGCTCGGCATCGGTGTCTGCGCCGTAGAAGATCGTGATGAACTCCTTATCGCTGACCTTGTGCGCCAGCTTGTGCAGCAGTTCCTCCAGATCGGTCCCGTTGCCAAACAGGCTGCTGCCGTAGAGTGCCAAATACTCACCTGCGTGGATATCATGACCGTCAAAGTCGGAATCCCGCGCGGCATACGTGATCTGCATCGTGGTGACGTTTTCAAGCGCCGCCGTCATGGCCTCGACGTTGTCCGATTCCTCTGCGTCCGGGTCAAAGACCAGCATCGCAGACATACCCTGCGGCACAGTCTTGGTAGGAATCACGACAAGGCGCTTTTCCGTCAGGGGAATGGCCTGCTGCGCGGCCATGATGATGTTTTTGTTGTTCGGGAACACGAAAACGACCTCGGCGGGCGTTGCGTTGACCTTTTCCAGAATGTCCTGTGTGGACGGATTCATCGTCTGGCCGCCGGAGATGATTTGATCGGCGCCCAGCTCGCGGAAGGAGTTTGCCAACCCTTCGCCCGCACAGACGGCGACCATGCCGTAATGCTTCTCTGCGGGCGCGACGTAGCTGCCTTCCAGCTCCTGTTCGATCTGCTCCAGATCGTCCGTGCTGCGGGCCTGACGGCCGGCGGTCAGATCATCGTGCTGCATCTGCATATTCTCGATTTTTGCCAGCTCCAGTGCGCCGTATTTCTGCGCCTCGGTGAGTGCCTCACCGGGAATATTCGTATGCACATGGACCTTGAACGCCTCATCGTCCTCGCCGATGACGATGCTGTCGCCGATGGAGTCGAGGTAGGCGCGGAAGGAAGTCAGGTCGATGTCCTCCTGCGCCTTGCGGACGATAAAGACGGTATCAAAGGCGAAGGTGATGTCGCCGGTGTCGAACTCGGCAAAGTCTGCCTGCTCCTTGACCTCGGCGGTCTGGTCCGGTACGTCGTACTGCTTGCCCTGCAGGGTGCCGAGCATTGCATCGAGCACCAGCAGCCAGCCCTTGCCGCCCGCGTCCACAACGCCCGCCTTTTCCAGCACGGGGTTCTGGTGGATGGTTTCGGCAAGCGCGGCCGTGGCGCTCTGTACGGCGGCGGTGAGGACGTGCTCCGGCGCGTCGTTTTTCTCTGCGGCCTCGGCAGCGTCGGCAGCGGCAACACGGGCGACGGTGAGGATTGTACCCTCCGTCGGCTTCATAACGGCCTTATACGCTGCCTCCACGCCTGCGTTGAGCGCTGCGGCGAGCTGCTTGCCGTCGCAGGCCGTCGCGCCCTTGAGGCTCTTGGAAAAGCCGCGGAACAGCAGCGACAGGATAACGCCGGAGTTGCCTCTGGCCCCGCGCAGCATGGCCGAAGCCGTTGCGTCGGCGATCTTCGTCAGCGTTGCGCCGTCGAGCTTGCGCAAGTCGGCGGCAGCGGCGTTGATGGTCATGCTCATATTTGTTCCGGTATCGCCGTCGGGAACCGGGAAAACGTTCAGCTCATTGATCTTCTGTTTCTGTGCGTCGATGGCGGCAGCAGCGTTGAGCAGCATGGTGCGCAGCGTTGCGCCGTCGATGGAATGAATCATGTCGTACACCCGCCTCTCAGTCAATCACTACGGAGTCAACGATGACGTTGACATCCCGCACCTCGGTATCGGTTTGCTGAGAAACCATGTAGCGAACCTCGGAAACGATCGACTGGCCGAGAACGGGAATGTTCACGCCCTGATCGATCATGATGTGCAGATCGATGGAGATCGTGCCGTCGTCGTTGACGCGCACAAGAACGCCCTTGGCCATCGACTCGCGGCGCAGCAGATGCACCAGCCCGTCGGTGACGGAACGGACCGCCATGCCCTTTACGCCGAAGCACTTCGTTGCGGCGTTTCCGGCGATTTTCGTGTAGACGTTATTGCTGACGGTGATCTTACCCAGCTCATTTTCGCGGCAGATCATGAAAATACCTCCTTCAAAATCAGAGCATGCTCTCTTCCCAGCACGCGGGCTTGGGAAGCTCCAGCAGCGTGGCGACCGTCGGAGCGACATTGGCCAGACCAAACTTGCCCTCCTTCAGTGTATGCGCAACGCCGGGATCATAAACGATAAACGGCACAGGATTGAGGCTGTGCGCCGTGCGGATGCTGGTCTTGCCCTTCTTGGTTTCGGTCATCTGATCGGCGTTGCCGTGGTCGGCGGTGATCAGCACGGTGTAACCGAGGCGCTTTGCAGCTTCGATGACACGGTGGACGCTCTCGTCTACGCATTCCATTGCCGTAATAACTGCTTCCATCACGCCGGTATGGCCGACCATATCGCCGTTGGGGTAGTTGCAGCGCAGGAAGTCATACTTGCCGGACTCCATCGCGGCAATCAGATGATCGGTGATCTCACGGGACTTCATCGCGGGGGCCTGCTCGAACGGGATAACATCGGAGGGAATCTCCTCATAGGTTTCGAGGTTCTCGTCCACCTTGCCGGAGCGGTTGCCGTTCCAGAAGTAGGTCACATGGCCGTACTTCTGCGTTTCGGAGATTGCGTACTCGCGGATGCCGTGGGCGCAAAGCAGCTCGGTGAGGGTGTTCTTAATGACAGGCGGCTCGACGAGGTAGTGCTCGGGAATGTGCAGATCGCCGTCGTATTCCAGCATACCGGCAAACTTCACGCCGGTGTAGTCGCCGCGGTCGAACTTGTCGAAGTCCTTGCGGTCAAAGGCGAGGGAAATTTCCTGCGCACGGTCGCCGCGGAAGTTATACAGCACCACGCTGTCGCCGTTGGCAATCTTCGCGACGGGCTTACCGTCCTCGGCAATGACGAAGGCGGGAAGGTCCTGATCGATGCAGCCGGTCTCAGCGCGGTAGGCTTCGATGGCTTCCTTCGCGGAGGCGAATTGCCGGCCGATGCCCTGCACATGGGTTTTCCAGCCCTCGGCGACCATCGACCAGTTGGCCTCGTAGCGGTCCATTGTGATCTTCATTCTGCCGCCTCCGGAAGCGATGCGGTAGTCGCAGCCGTCCGTCCGCAGCTCGGCCAGAACGTCCTCCAGCTGCGCAACGTAATCAAGTGCAGAGGTGGCGGGAACGTCGCGGCCGTCGAGCAGAATGTGGCAGTAGGCGCGCTTGACGCCCTCGGCCTTTGCATGGCGCAGCAGGGCGAACAGGTGCGAAATGTTGGAGTGAACGTTACCGTCGGACAGCAGACCGAGGAAGTGCATCGCGTGCGCGTCGCCGGCGCAGTTGGCAACAAGGTCCTTCCACGTCGCCGAGGCGAACAGGGTGCCGTTTTCGATCGACTCGTTGACGAGCTTTGCGCCCTGTGAATAGATCTGGCCGCAGCCGAGCGCGTTATGACCGACCTCGGAGTTGCCCATGTCGTCGTCGCTGGGCAGGCCGACTGCCGTGCCGTGGGCCTTGAGCCAGTTGTGCGGGCAGGTTGCCAGCAGGTGATCGAGCGTCGGCGTTTTGGCCTGCGCGACCGCGTCGCCGCTGCCGCCGTCGCCTTTGCCGACGCCGTCCATAATTACCAAAACGACAGGTTTTTTCATGTTCGATATGCCTCCATGCTTTCTGTATTTTTGTAAAGCGCGCCAAATGGGCGGTTTTTCGCATTTGTGGCTAGTATTATACTACATTCTTCCGATAAATACAATCCTTTTTTCTCCGCTGCCGGGTTTTGCGGAGAAATCGCGCCGTTCGGTCAGTTGAGCATTGTGTTGCCTTGCTCCAAAAGCGCGTTGATCTGCGCGGCCAGCTCGTCGGGGAGGGGGGCGCCGGAGGAAATGACCTGTGCGGCCGCCTCCTGCGCCTGCTTGACGACGGAAAGATCGTTGGACAGCATGGCGGTTTGGAAGATCGGCAGACCGGACTGGCGGCTGCCGAAGAAGTCGCCCGGCCCACGTAGCTTCAGGTCCTCCTCCGCGATGCGGAAGCCGTCACGCGTTGCGCACAGGGCCTTGAGGCGCTTGCGTGTTTCTTCGCTGCGATGATCCGAAACGAGAACGCAGTACGACTGTGTCCCGCCGCGCCCGATGCGCCCGCGAAGCTGATGGAGCTGCGAAAGGCCGAAGCGGTCGGCGTTTTCTATGACCATCAGCGTCGCGTTCGGCACGTCTACGCCGACCTCGATGACGGTTGTGGAAACGAGAATGTCGTAGTTCCCGGCGGCGAAGGCCTGCATGACCGCGTCCTTTTCGGTCCCCTTCATCTTGCCGTGCAGCAGCGCCACGCGCAGATTGGGGAATACCTGCTCCTTGAGCGTCTGCGCCCAGACCTCGGCGGCCTTGAGCGATTCCGTTTCGTCCTCCTCGATGGCGGGACAGACGATGAAGGTCTGATGGCCCTCGTCGGCCTGCTTGCGGATAAAGGCGTTCAGGCGCTTGCGGTAACGCTCGTCCACAAGGAAGGTTTCCACCGGCTGCCGTCCCGGCGGCAGCTCGTCGATGACGGAAACCTCCAGATCGCCGTATAGGATCAGCGCCAGCGTCCGGGGGATCGGCGTGGCCGACAGCAGCAGCAGATGCGGCTTCGTTCCCTTCTCCAGCAGCGCTGCCCGCTGAGCAACGCCGAAGCGCTGCTGTTCGTCGGCGATCACAAGACCGAGGTCGGCAAAGGCCGTCGCATCGGCCATGAGCGCGTGGGTGCCGATGACGAGCTGCGCCGCACCGCTTGCCGCTGCGCTGCGGACTGCGAGCTTCTGCTGTGCGGTCATGGAGCCGGTCAGCAGGGCGCAGGAGATGCCGAAGCGCTCAAACAGCGGGGCCAGCCGCTCAAAATGCTGCCGCGCCAGAATCTCCGTCGGTGCCAGCAGCGCCGCCTGTTTCCCGTTGCGAATGGTGCAGTAGGCCGCCGCCGCCGCGACCATCGTCTTGCCGCTGCCCACGTCGCCCTGCACCAGACGGCTCATCGGTGTACCTGCGCGGAGGTCGGCATAGATTTCGTCAATGGCCCGCTGCTGCGCTCCGGTGAGCGAAAACGGCAGCGCAGCAGGGAAGTCCGCCGCCTGCGCCGTATCATAGGGTGTGATCTTCTGCCGCTGCCGCTGCGCCCGAACGAGCTGTAATGCAGCGGAGAAACGGAAAAATTCCTCAAAGACCAGCCGCTTCCGCGCCTGCTCCAGCGCGGCGGTATCCGTCGGCTCATGAATGAGCCGTAGCGCGTCCATTCCGGCGCAGAGGCCGTACCGCTCCACCACCCACTGCGGCAGCAGCTCCGGGAGCGTGACGCGGCGCAGCGCCTCGCAAATGGCCTGCTGCACGATTTTGTTTGTCAGACCCGCCGTCAGCGGGTAGATCGGAACGATGCAGCGCGTGAGCTTCCCGGCGGTATCCAGCGGCTCGAATACGGGATTCGTCATGGCGTAGCCAAGATAGTCGCCCGTCACGCTGCCGTAAAAGCAATAGGTTTCGCCGCGCAGGAGCCGGTCGGCGGTATAGCTGGCGTTGAAAAATGTCAGGTTCAGCCGCCCCGTATGGTCGGCGACGGTGACCTTCGTCAGCTCCAGACAGCGGCTGCCGGGCTTCGGGATGCGGTGCGTCTGCGGATTGGTCGCGACGGTGGCCACAAAGCAGGCGGGTGTGTCGGCCTCCAGCGCGGCGATCGGCACCAGCCTCGTCCGGTCCTCATACGTGCGGGGATAGAGCCGGACCAGTTCGCCCAGCGTCGTTACGCCGAGCTTGCGAAACAGCTCCGCTTTTTTCGGCCCAATCCCCGGCAGCGTCCGAATCGAATCCGTCAACATCGCCGCACCTCCTGTTGTTAATCTAATAATATTATAGTATAAATCCCAGAAATTAGCAAGAATCGAAAAACCGATATCGATTCGTCAATCCTTCGATTCAGAAAATGCAAAAACGTTTCATAAAAACTTAGGGGAAGCTCCGGACGAATTCTCCGCAGTGGGCAGCGAGAGATTTTTGGTCAAGTCGAGATTTGAAGGGCGCAGGAATACTTTGTGTATTTCAAGTCCTTCAAACCGATGAATTGGCCAAAAAGCTCCGCTGAACGCCGCAGAGGATTTGTCCAGAGTTTCCCCACCCTAAAAAGCAAAAGCCTGACGGTGAGCACCGTCAGGCGGAAAACATCCAATTTTTGCTTACGCCATTGCGTTGAGCTTGAGGGTCATGCTGCTCTTCTTGCGGGCGGCGTTGTTCTTGTGAAGGATTCCCTTGTTCACGGCCTTGTCAACAGCGACGACAGCGGCGGTGTACGCGGTACCGGCCTGTGCCTTGTCACCGGAAGCAACAGCAGCATCGAACTTCTTGATGGTGGTCTTAAGCGCGGACTTGGCCATCTTGTTCTTCTCGTTGGCGATGCGGGAAAGGGAAACTCTCTTCTTCGCGGACTTGATGTTGGGCATGAATTGCACCTCCTCTGTTGGGGTTTATCAAAGCGCTGAATTCACTTCACGCAGGAATATATTATAACGGCAAGAACGCACAAAATCAATAGTTTTTTTCATAAAAAATGCAAAATTTTTTCTCTCTCTGCAAAAGCTAGGGGAAAAGGGGGAGATATTATGCCGATTCGGACCGATCTGGCGATCGAGGCAAAGCAGCTCTGGGAAAAAAGCGCGGAAAAAACGACAAAATTGGAGGGCGTCCGTGCGCGGACGTATCACGTTGGCGACAATGAATTGACCCGGGTGGAAATTCTGGACGAGCGAGGTGAACGGGCGCTCGGAAAGCCCGTCGGGCGCTATATTACGCTGGAGCTTCCGCGCAGCCGGGAAATTCGCGGACCGGCCGAGGCGCTGGCCGGGGAGCTGCGCAGGCTGACGGACGGCCCGGGAAGCGTCATGGTCGTCGGCCTGGGCAACGCCGCCGTTACGCCGGATGCGCTTGGCCCGCTGGCCGCATCGCGGCTATTTCTTACGCGTCATCTAATCGAGCATCTGCCGGAGCAGTTCGGGTCATGCCGCTCGGTCTGCGCCGTTTGCCCGGGCGTGCTGGCCACGACCGGTATTGAAAGCGCCGAGCTGGTGCGCGGGGCCGTCGCGCACACAAAGCCCTCATGCGTCATTGTCATCGACGCGCTGGCCACCGGTGCAGCCGAGCGCCTTTGCCGCACCGTCCAGCTTACGGACACCGGCATCGTTCCCGGCTCCGGTGTCGGCAACCGGCGCAGCGGGTTCTCCCAAAAGACGCTGGGCGTTCCCGTTCTGGCACTCGGCGCGGCCACGGTCACGGATGCCGCCGCGCTCTGTCCGGATGCGGACGGGCAGATGATCGTTACGCCGCGTGACATTGACGAACAGGTTCGCTATCTGGCCGCTGTGCTGGCGGCCGCCATCAATCTCGCGCTGCACCCGGAGCTTTCGTATGAGGAATTGGCGCAATTTGTTCCAAATTGTTCGTAAGGATTTATGTAAACTTCGTATTCAGAGAATGCAAGCGCTTTTGCACAACCGCTGCTGTGCAAAAGCCTGTGCACAGTGTGCAAAACTCTTGTGATTTCAACCGTTCGGATTTTTCGAGCGGCAAGCCGTTTCGATAAATCAGGTGAATATTTTCGTGCATACGGCGGGAATTCCGGTTTCAATAACGGCAATTATTCCACGTCAAAATTGAATTATGTCAACCAAATGCAGTGCTTTTTTGTCGAAAAAATTCGGAAAACGTCATTTTCACGCAAAACGCGCCGTTCGGCCTTCCTCCGCCGTATGAATTGCGCCGCTTGGGAAATACTGTATCGTGTTGCTTCGCAATATCAACAACGTAGGAGGAACCGTCATGCAGGGGAAGGTAGAAATCTGCGGCGTGAACACATCCCGGCTGAAAACACTGAAAAATGACGAAATGCTGCGCCTGCTCAAGCGCTCACAGGCCGGTGACGAGGCGGCGCGGCAGGAGCTGATCGAGGGGAATCTGCGCCTGGTGCTGTCCGTCATTCAGAAATTCATGGGGCGCGGCGAGAACCCGGACGATCTGTTTCAGGTCGGCTGCGTCGGCCTTTTGAAGGCCATCGCAAATTTCAATACGGACCTCAACGTCCGCTTCAGCACCTACGGCGTGCCGATGATCGAGGGCGAGGTCAAGCGGTATCTGCGCGACTACAGTGCCATCCGCGTTTCCCGCAGTATGCGCGACACGGCCTACCGCGTGCTGCAATGCAAGGAGGCCATGCAGCGCGAGGCGGCGCGCGAGCCGACGCTGGAGGAGATCGCCGCCAAGCTCGACCTGTCACCGAAGGTCGTCCGGCAGTCGATGGATGCCATGGCCGCGCCGGTGTCGCTCTATGAGCCGGTCTATTCCGATGGCGGCGACCCGCTGACGGTGATGGACCAGCTCCGCGACAATAAAAACACTGACGAGCAGTGGCTGGAGCACATCGCCCTGCGTGAGGCGATGAGTGCGCTCGGCGAACGGGAAAAACGCATTCTTGCTCTGCGCTTTTTCGACGGCAAGACGCAGATGGAGGTTGCCTCGGAGGTTGGTATCTCGCAGGCGCAGGTGTCCCGGCTGGAAAAGAATGCCATCGCCAGCCTGCGTAAAGCGATCTGCATTTCCTGATCACACCGCCCGGAGTCGTGAGTGCAGCGGCTCCGGGCAATTTTCGGTCTAAGCACGGCGCGGACGGCATAGGGTTTTCTGAGGTGAAAGTGCATGGGGAACCGTTTATCCAATTTGAAGTGCAAAGAGGTCGTCAATGTCTGTGACGGCTGCCGTCTGGGCTATGTCTGCGACGTGGAGGTGGACACGAAAAGCGGGCAGGTGCTGGCGCTGATCGTACCGGGGCCGTCGAAGCTTCTCGGCCTTGTCGGACGGCACTCGGATTACGTCATTCCGTGGCGCAATGTCCGCCAGATCGGCGACGATATCATTCTGATCGACGGAGAGCTGGACAAATTCTGCCTGCCCCGCCCAAAACGTGCGTTTTTCTAGGAAAAAACTTTCAAAAAATACAAAAAAACTCTTGCAAAATGAAAAGATTGCAGCTATAATAATACGGCACGAAATTCGTGACATTCCAAAAACCACACATTCCGGGATCTTCTGCCCCAGTGCCGCGCGAGCGGTGGGCGGGGGAGATGAGCGGAATGGCGGTAAAAACGAAAAGGAGAAACACAAATGGCAGTCGTATCCATGAAATCCCTGCTCGAAGCAGGCGTCCACTTCGGTCACCAGACCCGTCGCTGGAACCCCAAGATGGCTCCCTACATCTACACGGAGCGCAACGGCATCTACATCATCGATCTGCAAAAGACGGTGAAGAAGATCGAGGAAGCCTACAACTTTATCCGCGACCTCGCCGCCAACGGCGAGAACGTTCTGTTTGTCGGCACCAAGAAGCAGGCGCAGGACGCCATCAAGGAAGAAGCAGAGCGTGTCGGCCAGTACTATGTCAACGCCCGTTGGCTCGGCGGCATGATGACCAACTTCAAGACCATGCGTACCCGTATCGACCGTCTGGCTCAGCTGCGCAAGATGCAGGAGGACGGCACCTTCGCAATGCTTCCCAAGAAGGAAGTTATCAAGCTCGAAGGCGAGATCGAAAAGCTCGAAAAGTACCTCGGCGGCGTGAAGTCCATGAAGAAGCTCCCCGGCGCCCTGTTCATCGTTGATCCCCGCAAGGAGCGCAACGCCATCGCCGAAGCCCGCAAGCTGCACATCCCCGTCGTCGCCATCGTTGACACCAACTGCGACCCCGACGAGGTCGATTACGTCATCCCCGGTAACGACGATGCCATCCGCGCCATCCGCCTGATCGTCGCCACCATGGCCAACGCCGTGCAGGAAGGCCGTCAGGGCGAGTCCAACGCCGAGGCCCCCGCTGCGGAGGAAGCTCCCGTCGAGGCTGCCGAATAAGTTCTATAAACCTATAAATGCCCGCCGGTCCGACGGGCATTTTTCAAAAGAAAATTACAGGAGGATATAACTATGGCATTTACTGCTGCTGATGTTAAGAAACTGCGTGAAATGACCAATGTCGGTATGATGGACTGCAAGAAGGCGCTGTCCGAGACCGACGGCGATATGGACAAGGCCATCGAATGGCTGCGTGAAAAGGGCCTTGCGAAGGCTGCTAAGAAGGCCGGCCGCATCGCTGCCGAGGGCATGGCGTATGCCACCGTCGAAAACGGCGTCGGCGCTGTCGTCGAGGTCAACTGCGAAACCGACTTCTGCGCAAAGAGCGAGCTGTTCGTTCCGTTCGTCAAGGACATTGCCCAGGTCGTCATCGAGAGCGCTCCCGCCGATGTGGAAGCCCTGATGAACTGCAAGTACCCCGGCAAGGACCTGACCGTTGCCGAGACCATGCCCGAAAAGGTCATGTCCATCGGTGAAAACCTTCAGATCCGCCGCTTCGCCCGCTTTGCGGACAACACCAGCGTTTCCTATGTCCACGCCGGCGGCAAGATCGCGGTCCTCGTCAACCTCAAGGTTGAGGGCGGCATCGACGCGACCCAGATCGGCAAGGATATGGCCATGCAGATCGCTGCGCTGAATCCCCGCTTCTGGGATAAGAGCAACGTTACGCAGGATGTCCTCGACGAGGAGAAGAAGATTCTTGTCGCCCAGATGGACAACGACGAGAAGATGGCCGGCAAGCCCCAGCAGGTCAAGGAAAAGATCGCTGCCGGTAAGCTCAACAAGTTCTTCGAGGAGAACTGCCTTTTGCAGCAGGACTTCGTTAAGGACGGCAGCATGACCGTCGAGCAGTATATGCACAGCGCAGCCAAGGCGCTGGGCGGCTCCGTGGAATTTGTCGATGCGGTTCGCTTTGAAAAGGGCGAGGGCATTGAGAAGAAGCAGGAGGACTTCGCTGCCGAGGTCGCTGCACAGATGAACATGGGCAAGTAAGCCCGCGCTGCAACTGAATCTTTTCGAAACGGCATGGCTGCGGCTGTGCCGTTTCGTCGGCATTTTTTAACTTTTTTGGGAGAATTACATGAGAATTCAGCTTTCCGATCATTTCAGCTACCGAAGACTGATTCGATTTACGCTTCCGTCCATCGCAATGATGATCTTCACGTCGATTTACGGCGTTGTGGATGGTTTTTTCATTTCCAACTTCGCGGGCAAAACGCCGTTTGCGGCGGTGAACCTGATTTGGCCCGTGCTCATGATCCTTTCGACCGTTGGCTTCATGCTCGGCACGGGCGGCACGGCCGTCGTTGCAAGAACGCTCGGCGAAGGCGAAAAAAAGCGGGCAAACGAGTATTTTTCACTGTTCGTTTATATCGCGTTCGCACTCGGCGTGATATTTTCCGTGCTGGGCATCGTGTTTGCGCCGCAGATTGCCGCGCTGCTCGGCGCAGAGGGCGAGCTGCGCGATAACTGCGCGCTCTATGCGCGGATCGTGCTGCTTGCTCTGCCGTTTTACACCTTACAGATGCTGTTCCAGAGCTTCTTCGTCACGGCGGAAAAGCCGCATCTTGGACTGATCGTTACCATCGCGTCCGGCGTGACGAATATGGTACTCGACTGCGTGCTGGTTATGCTCCTTCCGCAGGAGTATAAGCTCGCCGGTGCAGCTGCGGCTACGGCGCTGAGTCAGCTCGTCGGCGGCACGTTTGCCCTGGTTTATTTCTTCCGTAAAAACAACAGCCTCCTGCGTCTCGGCAGGACGCATTTCTACGGCAAGGCGACCTTACAGGCGTTTACGAACGGCTCGTCCGAGTTTATGAGCAACGTTTCCATGAACCTTGTCGGTATGCTGTATAATTTGCAGCTGATGAAATATTCCTATAACGGAGAGGACGGCATCGCAGCCTATGGCGTGATGATGTACGTCAGCATGATTTTCTCCGGTGCGTTCATCGGCTATTCCGTCGGTACCGCCCCGGTCGTGGGCTATCATTTCGGCGCACAGAATCTGGACGAAATGAAAAGCCTGCTCAAAAAGAGCCTGCGCATGGTCATGATCTTCGCCGTTGCGATGCTCGCGGCGGCGGAGCTGCTGGCCATGCCGCTGGCGAAAGTTTTCGTCGGCTACGACGCGCGGCTGATGCAGTTTACAATCGACGGCTTCCGCATTTTCTCGCTGTCGTTCCTGTTCATGGGCATCGCGATTTACGGCTCCGGCTTTTTCACTGCGCTCAGCGACGGTCTGACCTCCGCGCTGATCTCCGGCCTGCGAACGCTTGTGTTCCAGATTGCCGCCGTATTGCTGCTTCCGCTGATCTGGGGTGTGGACGGCATCTGGGCCTCTATCGTCGTCGCCGAATTCATGGCCGCCGTGCTGACCGCGCTGTTCCTTGTGATTAAGCGGAAAAAATATCACTATTAACCCGCGCTTGCAACCGGGCGGAAAACGTAGTACAATAGGGGAAAGAGGAGGTGCGCGGAATGTATCGACCGCTGGCGGACGAGCTGCGTCCGAAAACGCTCGACGAGGTCGTCGGGCAGGATGAAATTCTCGGCGAGGGCAAGCTCCTGCGCCGCATGATCGAGTCTGGGACCGTGCCGAATCTGATTTTCTACGGCCCGAGCGGCACCGGCAAAACGACCGTCGCCAACATCATCGCCGAGGCGACGCAGCGAAAGCTCTATAAGCTCAACGCAACGACGGCCTCGACCGGTGACATCAAGGAGATCGTCGCCCAGCTCGACACGCTGCTGGCCCCGAACGGCGTGCTGCTCTATCTCGACGAGATCCAATCGTTTAATAAAAAGCAGCAGCAGTCCCTGCTGGAGCATATCGAAAACGGCAAGATCACCCTCATTGCTTCAACAACGGAGAACCCGTATTTCTATATTTTCAACGCAATTTTAAGCCGCAGCACGGTGTTTGAATTCAAACCCATCACACCGGAGGCCGTCCTGAAGGCGGTCAACCGCGCGGTGGATTACATGTCGAACAAAACGGGCCTTACCGTCACGGCGGAGCCGGGGGCGCTGGAGCATATCGCATCCTCCTGCGGCGGCGACGTGCGCAAGTCTGTCAACGCGGTCGAGGCGATCTTCCTTGCCGCAAAGCTGGGCGACACGAAGCTCTGCATTACGCTGGACGACGCAAAAGCGGTTTCGCAGCGCTCTGCCATGCGCTATGACCGGGGTGGGGACAATCAGTATGATTGCCTTTCGGCACTGATGAAGTCCATCCGCGGCTCGGACCCGGATGCTGCGATTCACTATCTGGCGCGTTTTCTGGAGGCGGGTGA
>OIZL01001363.1_pt1 | contig 13399 bp, 14 predicted proteins | sample 1588541 | NCBI WGS metagenome assembly OIZL01 (sample SAMN03283285) | human gut metagenome | biome: human-associated habitat; material: feces | host: Homo sapiens | place: Peru | collected 2012 | reverse complement strand
ATCTCTTTTTCGTGTCTAAAAAAGAAAGGAAGTCTATATGAAAAAGAAGAAAGAAATATTTGTATTATTAGGAAGTTTACTAGTAATAATATTATCAGTTACACTTGCGTATTTCACAGTACAAATAATAGGAAAAGGAAAAGAAATATCACTTGACAGTGCTAACTTAAAAATAACATTTGCAAGTGGCGGAGGTAATATATCTAGCACTAATATAGAACCAGGATGGAGTAGTGGTGCAAGTACATTTACAGTTAAAAATGAAAGTAATGATACTTATAAGTACAATATAATCATAAAAGACTTAGTAAATACATTTGTAACAAAAGGTTTCTTACTATACAAAATAACATCAACAGATGGTGGTTATAATATGAGTGACTTTGTAGATGTACCTAAAAGCACATCCGCAACAGATACAATACTAGCATATAGTGTAGAGATAGCAAAAGGAGTTACTCATACATATACTGTTGAGTTTAAATACTTAACAAGTGAAGAAGATCAAAGCGATGACATGGGTAGAATATTAAGTGGTACTCTTTACATTGAAAAAGGAACTGTACAACCAACGTTAGCAGAAAAGTTATTTTCTGATAACCCTACAATACAAACGAGAAGTTCATTTAGTACAACATTTACAACTACTAACACAGGAACACTTTACAAGGCTACAGAAAGTATAGCAGGAAGTACTTCAAAAGATGTATACTACTTTGCAGGAGATGCAAAGAATAACTGGGTTAAGTTTGGAGATTTTTACTGGAGAATAATAAGAACAAACCATGATGGAAGTATAAGAATGTTATATTCAGGAACATCAACTGATACAACAAGAGGTTATATAGGTGGAAGTAAATTCAATAGTTCATGGAATGATGCAATGTATGTAGGATATATGTATGGGACAACAGGAAGTTTAACTTCAAACAGGACTAATGATAACAGTAGTACAATAAAAAAATATATAGATACTTGGTACAGTAATAACCTAAATAGTTATACAAAATATATAAGTACAGAAGCAGTATATTGTAATGATAGACAACTAGATAGTGGACAAACTTGGAGTACATCAAGTGATTTCAACTATATAACATATACAAGACTAGATTATGATACAAAGGGAGCAAACGCAAACCCAACATATAATTGTGCAGTCAGAGAAGATTCTTTTTCGGCAGGTACATCAGGAGGAGGAAATGGAAAACTAACATATCCAATAGGACTAATGACAGCAGACGAAATAAATATAGCAGGTGGTTTGGCATTTAATAATGCACCAGCATATTATTATTTAAACAGTGCTGGTGGAAGTATAACAGGCACAGCCTACTGGTGGTCTTTGTCGCCTTTGCGCTGGGCAAGCTACATCTCTCGCGTGTGGGTTGTGTACGGTTCTGGCTACCCTGGCGACCTCGGCGACTACGGCCATGTCGACAACTCGCTCGGTGTGCGTCCTGTTATATCTCTCAAGACTTGTGCTCTTTGGACTAGTGGAAATGGAGCACCAGAAACACCATACGAAATAAGTACTACAAGTGGATGTTGATAGGGATCCCGTTAACTTAACTGTGTCTAATAGATAAATTTACTTGTTAATTACTTATAAAGTAATCAATGGGTTAAATGATAGATATTATAATAGTATAGTATAAGTATAAAGTCAAGAAATACTTTAGTAATAACTAGAGTATTTTTTAATTATTTTTATTTTGTCACTTACTTGTCATATTATTTAGTGTATAATTAATATGGAAGGAGAAATAATATGGAGATATTAAGAGTAGAAAAATTAACAAAAGTTTATGGTAAAGGAGATAATAAAGTTGTTGCTTTAGATAATGTTAGTTTTAGTGTAGAGAAGGGGGAATTTGTTGCAATTGTTGGAGCAAGTGGAAGTGGTAAGTCAACACTATTACATTTATTAGGTGGAGTTGATAGACCTACTAGTGGTAAGGTATTTATTAATGGAACTGATATTTTCAAAATGAATGATGATAAACTTGCTATTTTTAGAAGAAGACAAGTAGGTTTAATATATCAGTTTTATAATTTATTACCTATTCTAAATGTAAAAGAAAACATTACACTTCCGTTAGAACTTGACAATGTTGAACCAGATGAAGAAGAAGTTAAAGAGTTACTAAAGGTACTTGGACTTTTAAATCGAAGCAATCATTTACCAAATGAATTATCAGGTGGTCAACAACAAAGAACTTCTATAGGAAGAGCCTTAATTACTAAGCCGTCTATAGTTTTAGCTGATGAACCAACTGGAAACTTAGATTCCAAAGCAAGTGAAGAAATTGTTTCGCTACTTAAGAAGTCTAATAAAGAATTAAAACAAACAATTATTCTAATTACTCATAATTTAGAAATTGCTAAAATGGCTGACAGAGTTATTACTCTAGAAGATGGTAAAATAGTAGGTGATGTAAAGTGAATATTTTAAAAAAACTAACTTTAAAAAACTTATTATTAAATAAAAAGAGAAATATTGTCACTATTATAGGTATTACTTTATCAGTTGCTTTAATAACTGCAGTGACTAGTATGGTGGTCAGTTTTAAGGAAAGTTTAATAAACTTTGAAAAGAAAAATTGTGGAGACTTCCATTATATGTTTTATGGTGTTAGTAATGAAGACATAAATATTTTTAAAAATAATAGAAAGATAGATGCTTTTTACACTATTAAAGAATTAGGTTATAGTAAGATAGATAGTAAAAACACCTATAAACCATATTTATATGTTATAGAAATGGATAATAAAGCCTTTAATAAGATGGGTATTGTTTTAAATGAGGGAAGACTACCTGAAAATGAAAATGAAATAGTTGTTTCAAGACATTTAAAAACAAATGGAAGATTGGAATATAAAGTAGGAGAGACTATTAAATTAGATATAGGAAAAAGAATGAGTGGTGAACAAGAATTATCACAGTATAATCCATTTGTAGAAGGTGAACCTGAGAGATTAAAAATATCTTTTACTAAAGAATATAAAATTGTAGGGATTATTGAAAGACCTTCAAATGGAATTGAACCTTTTTCTGCACCAGGATATACAGTTATAACATATCTGAGTAATACAGAAGGGAATAACACTGTTTATGCAAGATATACTAAAGAAGGTTTAAAAAATCAATATAAAGTAACTGCTGGAATATTAGGAGTAGATGAGAAAACATTTGAAAAAAAAGCTACTTATGATCCTAATATTAATGAAAACGATGAACAAGAAATGTCTAAAGCTAAATATATCTATGGAAGTAATGAATATTTAATCAAACTTGAAACTAACGCATTTAGTGATAGTTCTATGAAAGCACTTACTATTATAGGCTCAGTTGTTATTTTTATTATTATAGTAACGAGTGTATTTTGCATTAGAAATAGTTTTAAAATTAGTGTTACTGAAAGAATAAAAGAATATGGAATGCTTTCTAGTATAGGTGCTAGTAGTAAACAAATTAAGAAAAGTGTTTATTATGAAGCATTTTTACTAGGAATAGTAGGAGTACCTCTCGGAGTACTCAGTGGACTCATTGCTAGTTATGTATTAATTATAATAGTAAATTATTTACTTTCTGATTCTCTTCTAGATGCAAGTAGTTTCTTAATATATAAAGTATCTTTAATAGGCATAATTATTAGTGTTATTTTAAGTATAATTACCATATTTTTATCAAGTACTTCTAGTGCTAGAAAAGCTAGTAAGACTAGTCCTATTGTAAATATAAGAAAGAATAATGATATTAAAATTAATAAAAAGAAATTAAAATGTCCTAAAATAATTAATAAATTATTTGGTATTGTCGGAAAAATATCTTATAAAAATATAAAAAGAAATAAAAGTAAATATAAAACTACTATTATTTCTATAGTGGTCTCAGTTAGTGTATATATTGCTTTATCTTATTTTGTAAATACTACTGTTAAAGTAATTAAACTTGAATATGGAGATTATAATCACAATATAGCTCTTACTTCATTTTTAACTAAATATGAAGATAATGAAAGTATTATAAATGATATAATTAAACTTGATAATATTGGTAATTATTCTTTAAATAGAACAAGTTTATATGAAGGTAATTTTAAGTATACAGATGAATATAAAAAATATAATGAATATTATGATGATGGAAACATTATAGTAAATGTAATGTCAGTTGGAAAAGAGGAATACACTAGATATTTAAATAAACTTGGTCTTTCTTATGATAAAGTAAAATATAAAGGAATTTTAATCAACAACGATAAGAAAACATTCGAGGAAGAAAATATAGTTTTTAATATTTTAGATATTAAAAAGGGAGATATTTTAAAACTTAAAAATAGAAAAGTGGATACTAATCTAGATATAGAAGTTGCACTTGTAACTGATAAGAGGCCTTTAGGCTATGAAAATTACTTTGGAATACCATTTTTAATTGTAAGTGATGAAATGATGGATAATTTACCAAAATCAAATAGTATTGAATTACTTATTAAAAGTAATAAACCAGATAAACTTCAGGATGATATTGAAAAGTTAGTAAAAGAAAAAGAATGTGAAGAAGAAGTATCTATTGTTAATTTAGATGCAACAATGAAAGAACTTAAGAATATATATTTAATTGTAGCAATATTCTTATATGGATTTATAATTGTAATTAGTTTAATAGGTGTTACCAATATATTCAACACTATTTCAACTAATATGATGCTTAGAAAATCTGAATTTGCTACATTAAAAAGTATAGGTATGACTAAGAAAGAATTTAATAAAATGATATTTTTAGAAAGTTTTCTCTATTCAGTTAAATCTCTTTTAATAGGACTTCCTATTGGAATAGGATTATCTTATTTAATATATTTAGGTTTAAAACAAAGTTTAGTATTTACCTATGTACCTCCATATAAGGGAATTATTATAAGTATTCTAGTTGTATTTATATTAATATTCTTGCTAAATTCATATTCTTCTAAAAAAGCTAACAGTGGGAATATTATTGAAACTATAAGAAATGAGAACATTTAGTAGTTCTCATTTTAAAATATGTTGATAAACTTATTATAATTCATTATAATAAGTTTAAGGAGGCATTATGGATATATTGTTAATTGAAGATAATTTAAGTATTAGAGATGCTCTTTTATATACATTTAATTTAGAAGGTTTTATCATTAAAAGTGCATCAGCTCTAAAAGAAGCAGAAAATATACTAAAGAAAAACAAACCCAGACTTATTCTACTTGATGTAAGTTTACCTGATGGAAATGGCTTTGATTTTTATAAAGATAATATTAGAGGATTAATACCTACCATATTTTTAACAGCGAGGAATGGTGAAGAAGATATTATTAAGGGCTTTAACTTAGGAGCAGAAGACTATGTGACCAAACCTTTTAAGACTGGAGAACTTTTAGCAAGAGTAAGTAGGATCCTAAAGAGAGAGAATAATGTAGTAGTAGGTAATATTAAGTTTGATTTAAATAAAATGGAAGTAAGTAAAGATAGTGAACTAGTTAATTTAACAAGTTTAGAACTTAGAATTTTATATTATTTATTTAAAAACATGAGTAGGGTTGTTACAAGGGATGAGTTAATTGATTTTATTTGGAGTATTACTGGCAATGATGTAAATGATAATACATTAACTGTTTATTTGAAGAGAATAAGAGAAAAACTAGGGGATAATATTATTTTAACTGTAAAGGGTATAGGTTATAGAATTAATGAAAAATAAAAGTGTTTATATAATTATTATTTTATGTTTAGCATGTACATTTATAATAAATGGACTGTTTTACTCATATGTAAATACCATTAATAAGAATAATTATAAAGTAATTAATAACATAATGTATTTAATAGAAAGTAAATATGGAAGTATTAATAAGGAAGAAATTATTAATATTATTAATACTGAAAATACAAGTAGTTTAAAAGAGTATGGTATTAACGAAGATGATTTTATTTTAATTAGTAATGAAAATAGTTACATGAAATATCTTTATATTATCAATATTACTTTATTTACTTTCATGCTATTGTTATTAATACTATATATAATAAACAAAAGAAGAGAAAAGAAGAATATAGTAAAACTAACTAATTTAATAAAAGAAATTAATAACAAGAATTATATGTTTAATTTAGATGATACAAAAGAAAATGAATTTTCTTTATTAATGAATGAACTATATAAAACTATGGTTATTCTTAAAGAAAGTGCTGAAAATTCTAATAAAGATAAGTTAAGTGTTAAAGAAAGTATAGAAGATATTTCTCATCAATTAAAGACTCCTCTTACATCTATTAATATAATGCTTGATAATTTAATACAAAATAAATTTATGAAAGAAGAAGACAGATATAAGTTTTTAAGGAGCATAAAAAGAGAAATTAGTAATATTAATTCACTCATTTTAATTCTTTTAAAATTAGCTAGTTTTGATTCTAACACTGTAGTATATAACAGAAAAGAGGTTCGCTTAATTGATGTGATTAATAAATCTATACAAAATTTAACAGTTTTAATAGATTTAAAAGACATTAATATTTCGTTAGATGTAGATAATAATACTTTAGTTTATTTAGATTTTAATATGGAAGTAGAAGCTATTACTAATATTATAAAAAATGCCATTGAATATACAAAAGATGAAATTATTATTACAAGTAGTGACAACAAAATGTATACAGAACTTACTATTAAAGACAATGGTAGAGGGCTAGATAAAAATGAAATAGAACATATTTTTGAAAGATTTTATAAGGGTAATAATTATAAAGAAAATAGTTTTGGTATAGGACTTTCACTAGCAAAAGCAATTATTACTAAAGATAACGGGAAACTAGATGTTTCCTCTGTTAAGGGAAAATATACAATTTTTAAAATAAGATATTTTAAAAATATTAAGAATGTGGAATAAAGTAAATATAATGTAAATTTATTTACATATAGTATAATGTTATTAGGAGATGGTGATATGTACATATTATTGGAAATAAATAATTTTGATCAAATAAAAGAAATTATTAAAATTATTAAAAGTTATTATAATAATAAAGTAAAAGTACTTGATTATGGGAGTTTCTTCTTTTCGTGTATTATTGAAACACAAAAGAAAAGATATGAATTAACAAAATTAAATGATGATTATACAGTTAATACTTCTTATTACGATAAATTCCTAGAAGAATACGCAAATAAAAAAATAGAGAGTATTAAAGGTGATGATATTTTAGTTGTTTATAATTCTAACAGATTATTTTGTTTAGAAAAATCAAGGTTATATGACAAATTTAATTTGATTATAAGTGATAATAATGGTTTAAGATTAAAAAAAGTTTGAAAAAAAGTTTGAATTTGCTATTGACATTATTGTATTCGTTAAGTATAATTAATAATGTCATTAGGAATTGCAGGTGTAGTTTAATGGTAGAACTTCAGCCTTCCAAGCTGCTAACGTGGGTTCGATTCCCATCACCTGCTCCATTTGAAGACAACTTACGGACTAATTAAAGTTCGTAAGTTTTTATTTTGTCCGTAGTCAGGCTTGGAAAGGCTTGTTCTACCAAATATAAAGATAATGTTCTCTTTCTAGGAAGGAGGACATTTTTTATGCTTGAATTTAAAACTATTGAAGAATTAAAACCTAATCCTAAACTACTAGAACTTATTAAAGACTTTACTTATAAAACTAAAAAAGGAAAAGTTAAAGTTCTTCTAAATACTAATTTACAGTTTATAGAACCTACTGAATATCTAATTACATATCCCATTACTCTTACTATACTTGAATATAAAGTAAATGAAATCAGTAATAAGCCATTCTACATTAAAGAGTATAAAGAAAAGTATAATTTGAAAGAAATTGAAACTTTTTTAAGAAATTTTTAAATTTAGGGTTGCTTTTTTGCGTTTGAGTGAGGAAACATATGAGAGGTATTTTAATATTTCTCAAAATTAAGGAAAGGAGGAAAATTATGAGATGTGGAGTTTATGTAAGAGTATCTACTGATGATCAAAGAGATAATGGTTATTCTATTGATTCACAACTTAGAATGATAAAAGAATATTGTGAAAAGAATGATTATGATATTGTAGACGTCTATAATGATGCCGGACATTCTGGAAAAGATTTAATGAGACCAGAAATGCAAAGGCTACTTAAAGATATCAAATCAAAGAAAATTGATAAGTTAATTGCTATTAAAGTAGATAGATTAACTAGAAATAATTATGATGGATTCTGGCTACTTAATTACTGTGAAGAACACGATGTTAAGATTGAATTAATACTTGAACCTTATGATGTATCTACTGCTAATGGTGAAATGATATTTGGTATGAATTTAGTATTTGGTCAACGTGAAAGAAAAGAAATTGGAGCAAGAACTAAACGTGCTATGGAAGAAATGGCTTTAGAAAAAATACACCCTAGTAAAGCACCTTATGGTTATATTAGGAACAAAGAAACCGGTCATTTAGAAGTAGAACCAATTGAAGCACAAGTTGTAAAAGAAATATTTGAACTATGTAAAAAAGGTCATTCTACTAGAAATATTGCAACTATTATGAAAGATAATAATGCTTATTTAAAGCAAGGTAAATGGAAAGCAGACAGAGTTTATAAGATACTTACTAATTCTATTTATATTGGTGTATTTGAGTATGGAAAGTATAAAAGAAAACCGCAAGATATTTTAAGAGTTGAAGATTATTGCGAGCCAATTATTGAGATAAATACTTGGAATACCACAAGAGCAAATTTAGAAAAGAACAAGCATCCAAATTATGGAGAGCATATCCACTTATTCGCAGGATTAGTAAAATGTCCACTATGTAATGAAATACTTGCTGCTAGTGAATCATTCAAAAAGTATAAGAATGAAACTAAAATTTATTACCATTTAAGATGTAAAAATTCTAATTGTAAAGGATATGGTTATCACTATAATTCAGATAAAATTGAAGACAAATTAAAAAGAATTTTGAATGAATTAACTAGGTTTATGTATGATAATTCTAATGAAATAATTACTTGTAGTTCTACTAAAAGTAAAGAAGTAAAAGAAATAGAAAAAGCCATTGAAAAGTTAAAAGTTCAAGAAAAAAGATTAGTAGATTTATATTTAAGTTCTACTTTGGATGTAGAAACTATCAATCATAAAAATGATGTTATTAAAAAAGAGATAGATAAACTAACTAAAAAGAAAACTACTCTTGATCCAGATAATGACTTTAAAGAATACACAGTGGAACTTCTTAAAAAGTTAGAATATGAAGAAGATAATGGAGAGTTTATCTTTAAAAACAATTTGAGTTTTGCTTATCTGTTTGATAGTTTAAATAAAAAAGCACAAAAAGAATTAATAAATAGATTAATATCTTCCATCGAAATAACTAGAGATGATAACTACAATATTGAGATTAAAAATATCAAATTTACAGAAGAATTTATCTCAAAAAGTACAAAAGATTATATTGATTATTTAAATGAACTACTAACTGATAATAATATTGGTATAACTTATAAAGAACAAATTAATAAAGAAAACTTATTAGAATTAGAAAAAGACTATACCATTATGTCATTAGTAAAAATGGAAAATAATCTATATTCTGAAGAAGAATTAAGCAACTATATTGATTTAATGAAAGAACATTTCTATGTAGATGGAATTATAAATTGTCCTTATATTGAAGGTAACAATATAGTTGATACTTTAATTCTTATACCAAAAACTGAAGTAATAAATGTTTAAAAATTAAGAAAGGATTGATAAAATTATGGGAATAAAATACACAAAACAAGGAGATTATTTAATACCAAATTTATATTTAGAAAAGGACGATGATTGTGGACAAATTGGCAAATATGGATTACTAAGATTACACTTTATTGTTCAAAATAAAGAAGCACTTTATGAAACACTTTTGATGACAAATAAACTTACTCCCCATCTTCTTTTAGTCAGTGATTCTTGTGAAAGTTTATACAAAATACTAATGGAAGATTATATTAAAAATGATGAAAGACTGTCTGAAAAAAGTAAAGAATTAAACCCATTAGAATGGACAAAGTTAATGAATAATTACAAAAATATGGCTGAAGAAATTGTCTTAAATGAATATGTTTTTGTATAAATAATCTTCAAAAAAAGAGGAAAAAATTATCGAAATAATTTAATCCTCTTTTTATATTTTTCATAATGTGGGAGTAAAAGTCGTGTCTAGCCAGCACTGAATTTATACTCCCGCATAAATTCCATTATGGGAATTCCCATACCCTTTAAGTTAATAATTTGCATTCCATTCATCTAAAAATTCTTTAACAAATGTTTTCATAAATTCAATTCTTCTATTTGCTAAATTTTTAGCAGTTGTAGTGTTCATATTGTCTCCAAGTTTAAATAGTTTATGATAAAAATGATGTATAGTTGATTCATCGTCACCATTTGATTCGGAATAATCATCATTTTGATTTAATGGGACTTTATCATCATACATAATTACGTTATGAGAGCCTCCATAAGAAAAAGTTCTACCTATACCAATTGCACCAATAGCATCCAAGTTATCTGCATCTTGTAAGATTAAAGTATTAATATCATCTACATTTTTGCCATTCCAGTTATATTCTTCATGGTATTCTATTGCATAGCATATTTTATTAACTTGTTCATCTGTTAAATCAATGTGTGATAGAATCTCTTTAACTTTTTCAAGTGAATCTTTAGGCGAAACAAATTTACCACTTTCATTTTGCATTATCCTATGTACATCATGTAAAAACGCTGCTATTCCAATAATAATTCTATCTCCACCTTCTTTTTCTTGAAGATATAAAGCGGTATTCATTGTTCTTATCAAATGACTTATGTCGTGACCACTTGAATCTCTTTTAAACAAATCTATAACATAAGGTTTTAATTTTTCAATATAATTTTCTAACATATTTACCTCCTACTTAACTATTTAGTAATACATTGCTAAAGGATGAATTACATATACATGCTTTGTACCGTTATATAAACTCATCATAACTTGATTAACCATTTTATACATTTCTGAAAATGCATTAATTTGGTTTTCTGTTCGTGATTCACCATCTATAATATTAGTTACATAACCAACAATTTGAATATTTCCACCATACTTAAATGCTATATTATTAGGATTATCCCTAAAGCAATCATCATTAAGTACAATTAAACATTCTTTTGTCATTACAAATCTAACATATGGCAATGTTACTTTTGCCATATTCAGTATTTCTAAAGTGGATTTTCGCTCTGACTCTTGTTGCTTTATCATATTTTCCATTTCTTTAATTTTATTTTTCACTTCAATATTTTGCTTTTGTGGGCCGGATAAGGAATCTCTAATTTTTTTTAATTCATCCTTTGATTGTTTTATAGAAAAACTTGATATCCCATTTTCTGAAAATAATTTTTCAAAATAATCAAAGTCAAAGAAAGTAGCATTTTCCTCTAAATTTACAACATCACCTATTTTAAAATCAGATGTTTTTAACATTTTATTCTTTGAAAAAAAATCAAATACTTTATCAAAAGCATAATCACTTAATACTTTTTCTTCTAGTGATTTAACCAGTTGGTTAGTTGATGTTTTGTTAGTTTCACCTTTACCGATATCTTCTTGAATCTCAGCACCAATTCCTGCTAATTTTGCCCCTATATCAGAATGAATATTTTTCTCTTTTGATTCTTGATGTTCTATTTCATTACTGTTAGTAGTTTCAGTTGATGAGGAAAAAGATATACCACTTGTTATTTGAGCCAAATAAGATTCTATACCGTCTTTATCATAATAAATAAATCTTCGCATAGTTACCTCCCATATAACCTTTAAAAAGTTTTAATCTAATTAGATTATAGCATTTTTACATGTGTTTTTCCATACTCCCATTGAAATTTAATAAGAATTCATATATAATATTTTTAGAAAGAAAACGTTATGGTTCGTAAGCTGTTGCTTAATCGCTCCAGAAGCAAAAATCGTCGCACCAAAGCGATGTTAATGATTAAATCAATCAGAAATGATTGATTTTTTTGTCGTTTAAGAAAGGTGTTGATGATATTATGATAAAAATAATCAAACAAGAAATTAAAATAAGTTATGAGCTTAAAAGAAAAGTTGAATGAGCTTGTATGCTTAATAGTACTAAACCTATTTTCATTAATGGTAGGTTTATTAAAGTTAAAACCTACTAATATAGGCTATATAGAGAAATTACATATCTTTTATTCAATGGGCGCGGATTTGTTTACTACAGAGATTTAAATACAAAAAAACTATCAATTATAATTTAATTAAAAAAATGTTTTAAAATAAATAATTTTATAGTATAATGTATTTAAGGAGGAACGATTATGTCTAAAAATGACAAAAAAAGAAGGATTATTTTTGAAATAATAGGAGGTTTTATATTACTTGCAATAATTATTTTTTTAGTATTATTTTTGAATCGTAAGTATGAGGTAAGTTTTTATCTAGATAATGGTTCAGATGTTCAGGTAGTATATGTTAAACATAATTAAATAAGAAATTCAAGTAATATTAAAGGTAAGGAAGATTTAGGAGAATCATTTGTTGATTGGTATGAAATTGTTGATGTTAAAGATGGAAAAGACATTTTAGCAGAAAAACCATTTGATTTTAAAATAAAAATTAATAGAAATGTTAAATTAAAAGCTGTTTTTAATGATGATGCAAAAACAATTACTATTAAATTTGATTCAAAAGGAGGAAGTAAGGTTAAAGACATTGTTATCCATGAAAACGTTAAATTAAAACTTCCAACTGAGCCAAGTAAATCAGGTTATAAGTTTATCGGATGGGAAGATAAAAATGGAACACCAATTTATAACGGTGCTCTATTAAGTGAAGATACAACTCTATATGCAAAATGGAAAAAAATAGAAGAAAATAAAAATACAACTAAAGAAAAAACACAAACAGATAATAAAAATACAGTATCTTATTATTGTGAAAGTGGCTATGTTTTAAACGGAACTAAATGTACTAAAACTGAAACTAAAAATGCAACTGGTAGATGTCCACAAGGTTTTAGTGCAGGAGCATGGGATTATGATTATTGTACAACTGAAATAGATGTGGAGTATAAATATGTTTGTGAAGATCAAGGAAATGGATATTACAAAGGAAGCAGTGCTGTATTAGATGAAGATACAGGAAAGTGTTATTATATTAAAGATTATGCTGTATCAGATTCAACTGATTGTTCAAGTCATGGTCATGGTAGAGTATATTATAATGGCTATTGTTATTACGCAAAATATCCAGCAAAAATTGTTAAATATTGTCCTTCAGGAACATTAAACTCAAGTGGTATGTGTGAATTAAAAATGAAAA
>OIZL01001361.1_pt1 | contig 13402 bp, 12 predicted proteins | sample 1588541 | NCBI WGS metagenome assembly OIZL01 (sample SAMN03283285) | human gut metagenome | biome: human-associated habitat; material: feces | host: Homo sapiens | place: Peru | collected 2012 | reverse complement strand
TAAATACTTTTGTAATAGCTGATTTAAATCCTACTTCATGAGTACCACCATCAATTGTTTTTACATTATTTACAAATGATATTATGTTTTCATTATAAGAATCTGTATAGCACATCGCTATATTGATATCTATATCATTTTTGTTTCCATTTATATCTATAGTTTTATGTAATGGGGTTTTATTTTCATTTATGTATTCTACAAAAGATACTAGTCCATTGTCATAGTGATAACTTACGCTTCGATCATTTATTTCATCTGTTACTTCGATTGTTAAATCACTTATTAGAAAAGCACTCTCTTGCATTCTTTCACTTATAGTAGTAAAACTAAATTTAGTAGTTTCAAATATAGTATCATCAGGCCAAAATTCTACTGTTGTTCCTGTTTTTCTACTTGTTCCAATTTTCTTTAATGGAGCATCTACATTTCCACCATTTTTAAATGATATTTGATATTCTCCTCCATCACGATTTATTGTAACTATCATTTTTTTAGATAATGCATTAACAACACTAGCACCGACTCCGTGTAAACCACCACTAACTTTGTATTCTCCTGTTTCAAATTTGCCACCAGCATGTAATACAGTATAGATTACTTCAGGTGTTGATTTACCACTTTCATGTTTACCACAAGGAACACCTCTTCCTTCATCACTTACTCTTATGCTACCTGATTTTGTTAATGTTACTTTTATTAGTTTACCATAACCATTTATTGCTTCATCAACTGCATTATCAACGATTTCCCATACTAAATGATGTAATCCTCTTTTATCAGTTGATCCTATATACATACCTGGTCTTTTTCTTACGGCTTCTAAGCCTTCAAGTATTTTTATCGATTTATCATCATAAGCCATATAACCACTCCTACTGGTAGTGCACTACCATCATCACTATTTATCATAACATAAGTTTTTAGGTTTTTCAAAGAAATTCAAGCAAAGTTTTTATTTTTCGGTAAAAAGTCCTATTTGTTGTACTTATTAATTGACTTTTGATAACAATATAGTACATTGTTGTTGAACTTTAAAAGACAAAACATAATGTAAATGTTTCTCGCTTCCGGGTGGCTTGCAAGTAATAAATAATCTCGGTTGTAAATTTAAGAACACCATAAATTTTATGATGTTTTTATTTTTATAACAAATTTATATAAAAAGTACAAAACATTTAAGTCTTGTACCAATTTATTTATTTTATTAATTTGATATTATTTTCTATTTCATATCTTATTAATTTAGCTAATTCTTCTTTATTAGATATACTATTATTTTTGTATTCACCTTTTGTATTTACAATCAATTCTAGAACACAAGTTTCTTTTTTAGAAGATATACTTGTTATTTCTTTATCACTATTAAGAGTAATATAAGCAGTTTTACCTAATTTTAAGTCATGAGTTGCACCAAACGCATTAGATACAAAATCTGATTCTTTAGAATAAGGTAATACACTAAAATAATATTTGTTATCTTTTCCTTCTAAAGAATATATAGTTACTTTATTTGTATAATTAATTCCTACAATTTCTGTTTCTTGTATATTCATTTTAACCTCCTAAAATTCACAGTTACCTGGTGTTCTTGGATAAGGTATTACATCTCTTATATTTTCTACACCAGTAAGATATATTAATAATCTTTCAAAACCCATTCCAAATCCTGAATGAACACATCCACCAAATCTTCTTAAATCTAAATACCATTTCATTGATTCAGGATCCATATTTAATTCTTTCATTCTATTAACGAGTTTCTCGTAGTTTTCTTCTCTTTGGCTACCACCCATTAATTCACCGGCTCCTGGTACTTCTAAGTCTACTGCAGCCACTGTTTTATTGTCTGGGTTTTGTTTCATATAGAATGCTTTTATATCTTTAGGCCAATTCTTTATAAATACTGGTCCATTAAAGTATTCAGTTATATATTTTTCATGTTCTTTAGCAATATCTTCTCCATATTCTGGAGTAAATTCCCATTTTACATTAGCATTTTTAAGTATTGTTATTACTTCTTCATGATCAATTCTAGTAAAATGACTATTAATTAGTTTGTTTAGTTTATCAAGTAGTCCTTTTTCTACAAATTTATCAAAGAATTCCATTTCATCTTTAGCATTATCTAATACATATTTTACTACATATTTTAACATATCTTCCATTATGTCCATATCCATCTCTAGGTCACAAAATGCTACTTCTGGTTCAATCATCCAAAATTCATTAGCGTGTGTTTTAGTATTTGAGTTTTCCGCTCTAAAAGTTGGTCCAAATGTATATGTCTTTTTATATGCCATTGCAAATGTTTCGGCTTCAAGTTGACCAGATACTGTTAGGTTAGCTGGCTTATTAAAGAAATCTTTTGTGTAATCTACTTTCCCACATGAGGCTACTTTGTTTAAATCAAGAGTAGTTACTTGAAACATTTCTCCTGCTCCTTCACAATCACTTGCTGTTATAAGTGGTGCATGGAAATACACATAGTCATGTTCTTGGAAGTATTTATGTATTGCATAAGCTGCGATACTTCTTACTCTAAATACGGCATTAAATAAATTTGTTCTAGGTCTAATGTGTGCAATTTCTCTTAGATATTCTCTAGTTGGTCTACCTTTTGACTGTAAAGGATAATCTTCTGCTACATCTCCAAGTAATGTTATCGTTTTAACTTTAACTTCATATTCTTGGCCACTTCCTTCTGACTTAATAAGTGTACCTATAACTTTAATTGCACTTCCTATTGCTAATTTACTGATTTCATCAAAGTCACTTAATTCATTTGTATAAATTAACTGTATATTTTTAAAACAAGTTCCATCTGAAAAATCAATAAATCCAAAGTCTTTTTGTTTTCTATGATTTTTTATCCATCCTTCTAAAGTAATTTCTTTATCAAGATATTCACTATACTTTTCATATAATTTTTTTAAATCCATTTTATCATTCCTCCCATTATAAAAAGAGTTAATTTTCCCATAGGGACGAACTAACTCTTATGTCCGCGGTACCACCCACATTGTCTTATGACCACTCTATTATTTAACGCATTAATTACGTACTTACCTACTGTTATTTCAGAAAGTCTTTCAAAAGTGTTATTCAAATTTATTTATTATTAGTTTACACCAACCACTAACTCTCTATAAATAGTTATAAACTTTACTTCTCTTTCTCATCAATTTATTACATTTTATCACTTTAATTTTTTAAGTTCAAGTAGTTTAATTCTATTTTATGCATTTATTTTAGTTATTTCATCAGTAATTTGATTAACATACTTTTCACATTCTTCTTCAGTTTTAGCTTCTACCATAACCCTAATTATCATTTCAGTTCCACTTGGTCTAACTAAAACTCTTCCATCATTACCAAGTTTATTTTCTATTTCATTTATTTTGTTTTTAACATTCATATCATTTAATACTTTCTGTTTATCATTAACTGATACATTTTTTAAAACTTGTGGATATATTTTAATTGGTAGTAACAATTCATCAATAGTCTTTTTACTTTCTATGATTGTTTCCATTATTTTAAGTGATGTTAATATTCCATCTCCAGTAGTTGCATATTTACTAAAAATTATGTGCCCAGATTGTTCACCACCTAGTACATAGCCATTAGTAACCATATTTTCGTTTACATATTTATCTCCAACTTGTGTTTTTTCATAGCCTATTCCGATTTCATCTAAGGCTTTATATAATCCTATATTAGACATTATAGTAGTAACAACTTTATTTCCATCTAATTGCCCTTTATCTTTAAGGTATTTACCACATAAATAAATTATTAAATCACCATCTATAACATTTCCATTTGAATCAACTGCTAGGCATCTATCAGCATCACCATCATAAGCAAATCCAATATCAAGTTTATTTTCAGTTACTAATTTTTGTAGTCCTTCAATATGAGTGGAACCGCAATTGTTATTGATGTTTATTCCATTTGGTTCATTATTTATCACATAAGTTTTAGCCCCTAGTGCATCAAATACTGATTTTGCAATTCCACTACTTGCTCCATTTGCGCAATCTAAACCGATTTTATAGTTTTTAAATGCTCTTGTAGGTATACTCATAAGATATCCTATATATCTATTCCTTCCCATACTATAATCAGTCGCAATACCTACTTTTTCCATTGTTGCATAAGGTAATTCTTCTATATTTCCATCAATATATTTTTCTATAAGATCTTCTACTTCTTTTTCCATCTTATATCCTTTAGAATTTATCAATTTGATTCCGTTATCATAATATGGATTATGTGAAGCACTTATCATAATTCCACAATCAAAATTATCTGTTCTAGTTATATAAGCAACACTAGGAGTTGTTGTAACATGCATTAGACTAACATGTGCTCCTGAAGCAGTAAGGCCAGCTACTAAAGCATATTCAAACATATAACTGCTTCTTCTAGTATCTTTTCCTATAACTACTTTTGCATATTCTTTATCTTTACCAAAATAATAACCAATATATCTACCGACTTTATAGGCATGTTCAACTGTTAGAGTTACATTTGCATTGCCTCTAAAACCATCTGTTCCAAAGTATTTTCCCATATTATTAAATCTCCTTCTTAACTACATTATCTTTATTTTTATATATACTATTTTCAGGTATTACGCCTCTTACTGAAGAAAGCGGATACACACTTGTATTTCTTCCAATTACCGTTCCTGGATTCAAAACACTATTGCAACCAATTTCTACATAATCTCCTAACATCGCACCAACTTTTTTAATACCACTTTCCAAAGTAATATTATTAAAATTGTCTTTTATTGTAACTAAGGTTTTATCACTTTTAACATTACTAGTTATAGAGCCAGCACCCATATGTGACTTATATCCTAGTATCGAATCACCAACATAGTTATAATGTGGTACTTGAACATTATCAAAAATTATAACATTTTTAAGCTCAGTTGAATTACCTATTACACAGTTCTTACCGATAAGAGCTGAGCCTCTTATAAAAGCACAATGTCTAACTTCTGTTTCTGCATCAATTATGCAAGGTGAATCAATATAGGCACTACTAAATATTTTTGCACTCTTATGAACCCATACATTTTCTTTTATTTCTTTATATTCATTTTTATCAAGATTTTTACCAATCTCTATAATTATGTTTTTAATTTCACTTAAAGCTTCCCAAGGGTATTCGTATTTTTTTAAATACTCTTCTGCTTTAGTATGCGTTAAATCATACATTTCATTTATCTTATACATAACAGCCTCCGCATTAATTATAACACATACTTAATTTTAAATCTTTAAATTTACATCTTTTTTAGAGTTTCATCCAATATTGAATATAAATAAATATTTACTTCTTTATTATTTATGTTTTCTATATATGTTTTATATCCTTTTAATTGATCAATATAATGTACATCAGTAATATCTTTTAATTTATAATCTATTATATCTATATGATCACTATATTCTATCATAAGATCAATAATTCCATGATAATTTTTATTATCTAAATTATATATAAATTCATATTCATGGTATATATCTGCATAATTTATATTATTAAATATTTCAAGGTTCGAAAATCTAATAACTTTATTTTTAATAAATTCATTAGTTATTAAACTATAGTCTTTAGTTTTTAAATCAAAATATTCCAAAGTCTCATGAAATTTAATACCAAAATCCATTGATTTTTTTTCTTCTTTAGTAATTAGATTATTAAGTGTCTTTGAATAATGTTCTGTCAACACTTCTTCATTTAAAATGTTTAATTCTTCTACCTTTATTTTTTTATCAAGTAAAGGTATATTACTTTTATAATCTTTTTTGATTAATAAGTTATAATCCTTAGTAACTATTTCATATGGATTTACCATAGTAATATATTTTTTTATATTTGGAATAACACTATTTATAATATCAAGTAATGAATTATATTTACTTCTTATTAACGAATCTATAACACCACTACCTTCATTAGATAAAATATCTTTATAAGGAATTAATAATATCATTTTTTCTTTAGCTCTAGTGAGCGCTACATAAAACAATCTTATCTTTTCGCTTATTTCTTCTTTTAAATAATCATATTTTAATAAAGGTTTATAAATGGTTTCTCCTACGCCCTCATCAAAATAAGGTGTCAATATTCCATATTTATTACTAAAAGTAAACTTTTCTTTTATATCCATCACATTAAATGATTTATATAACCCTGAAAAATAACATATAGGGTATTCTAATCCCTTAGATTTATGTATAGTCATAATTTTAACTGAGTTATTTACATTTTGATGTTCTGTATATTTAATATCAATATTTTCTTTTATTAAACTATCTAAATAAATTGAAAACTCATTTATATCATAACCTAGATTACTCATGGATTTGGCACTGGTAATTAATTTTTCTAATTTAACACTTGATGCATTAACATTACCTGTTGTAATTAACTTTTCATAAAAATTAAACTTATCAATAATTTCGTTTAATATAACAAAACTAGATTTGTTGTTTAGTTCAATACTTTTACATTTGTTATATAATTTACTCTCATATATTTTTTTATTTTTAATATAGTCAAATATTTCTTCATCATTCGAATTTATTAAGAAACTTCTCATCACACTTGTAAATAAATATTCTAGTTCTTTATCATATATTTTATTGTTAATTTTAATAATTAGTTTAATCAAATTATTTAATACAATTATATCTTGATCATTATTCATCGTTTCATCTTTATATAATTCTAAAGGTATACCAAGATATAAAAATATTCTTTTATATAAATCAAAGCAAGATGTTCTATCCATAAGTATAACAAAGTCACTATAAGTAGAATTTCTTAATATACCTGTATCTTTATCAAATATTTGATAATTATTATTTATTTTATCTTTTATATCTTTTGCTATTAAAAATGCTTCTAATTCATCTTTATTATAATCACTTTGTTTATCGTAATTATAACTATAAAATTCAAAATCATAGTTTTGATTAGTTTTGCCTTTATTAATATAACTTTTATTACCAAATATCATTTGATGACTAGTTATATAATCAGCACCACCTATGTCTTCATCCATGACTTTATTAAATAATAAATTTATGTTATTTAAGACTTCTTCCCTTGATCTAAAATTTTTATTTAAATCTATTTTTTCTCCACCATTATGTTTACTATAATCATTATATTTAGTTTTAAATATATCTGGATTTGCATTTCTAAATCTATATATCGACTGTTTTATATCACCAACCATATAGATATTATTATTACCAATAAGATTCATTAATGTTTCTTGTAAATCATTAGTGTCTTGATATTCATCTATCATTATTTCTTTAAATGAATATTTTAACTCGTCTCTAACTGAATTATTCTCACTTACTAATTTAATCGCAAGATTAGCTACATCAGTAAATTCATAAATATCATTATCATATTTATATTTCATTATTTTACTATCTAATTCTTTTATTATTTCTATAATAATTTCTTTATAATCTTTTGTTAAAAGTATAGAATCATATATTTCATTTGTATTCATATATGCACATAATGATTTTACTTCCTTAAGAACATTATTAAGTTTTTCTTTCTTTTCTTTTACTTCATCTTCGGTATTCATTGGAAGTCTTGGAATAACTACACCAAGATTGCTAAATATTTCATCGTAAGTAGTAGAATTAAGTAAATTTTCAAAACTAGATTTTAATTTAATAATATAATCTTCATCCATATAGTATGATAGTTCTTCAATTATAAACTTGATTTCTTTAAATTTTTCTCTTATTAATTTTTCATATTCATTAATACTTTTATCAATAAAATCTTTATCAAAATATTTATTTATATAGTTATCTAAATATTCTATTCTATTAGTTTTCATTTCTATTTTCGAATAAATACTTAGTATACTATCCAATATTTCTTTATCATCTTTAGCACAAAAGTCGTTTATTAATTTTAAAAATTTGTGATTTTTATTTTTATAATATTCGTCAAAAATACTAACTAATATTTCTTTCTTTTTAATTTTGATTATAGATTCTTCAATTATACTTATATTTGGACTTATATTAAGTATATAATGATATTTTTTCACAATAGATAATGCAAAACTATCAAATGTTGTAATATAAGCTTCATCTATTAACTTAAGTTCTTTAGATAGAGATGGCTCTTTTTTTATCTTTTTTCTAATTCTTTCTTTCATTTCCTCACTGGCTGCTTTAGTAAAAGTTAATATTAGTATTTCTTTTATACTCATACCACTTTTTAAATTTTCAAGTACTCTTTCACTTAATACTGCAGTCTTTCCGCTTCCAGCACCAGCACTAACGATTATATTATGTCCTTTATCATATATAGCTTGCCATTGTTCATCAGTCCATATTGCATCAACTGGTTTTGTAGGTATCATTCATCTTCACCTCCAAACTTTACTTCTTTTAAATTAACTATATCATTTTCTTTCATAAAACATAAATCTTTATATTTACAAAATTCACAACCTTTATTTATTCCACCTATTCTTTTTGGATTGATATCAAATTCACCATTTTTAATTTTTATATATGCTTCATCTATTTTATTATCTACTGTATCAATAATAAAATTAATTTGTTCATCATTAAGTACTTTAGAATAAGCATAAAAACCTTTACTAGATGTTCTTAATCCTTTGATTACTTTACTATCATTATAACTAGAATCAACTAATTCTAATATTGATGTATCACTATTTGAATAACCTTGTAATTTTAAATTATTTCTTTTTAATGTTTCGTAACTATTATTTTGATCTTTATTAATAACAGTTTGAAGTACTTTTTGTAAATAAAATCCACCGATTTTTATATTTTTAAAATCATTACTTTTGCTTACTAAATAAATATATATTGGTAATTGCATTCCTATTCCATAAACTAAATTATTTAAATTAATTTCAGGATTACCAGTCTTGTAATCAATAATTTCCATTACTGTTTTATTAAGTACTTTTTCATACATAATCTTATCAACTATACCTACAAATGTTAAATCTTCATTTTTATTAATAGTTATTCTGTTTTCTTTTTTAGATTCACTTAATTTAGTAAAGGTTAGTTGTTCTTTTATAGTTTTAATTACAAACTCTAATTCCTCTTTTAGTTTGTCTAAAAAGAATCTTTCTTTTTCACTAAAATCTTTATTAGACATTTCAATATATTTTTTGTAAGAATAATGTAAATCAAAATCTTCTTCATCCATAATTGATAGTATATAATGATATAACTTACCTACAAAAGTCATAAAGTTTTCTTCATATATGCTTAATTTTAATATATTTTCAACATAATACCTGAATGAACATCTATAATAATTATCTATTGAACTATAAGAAAGTGACAACTTAGTTTCTAATTTATTTTTATCTACTCCTTTAAAAGTATTATCATATGTTAAATAATTTATATCATTATAGTTATTTAATAGTAATGGCAAATATTCACTTATTTCTCCATATTTTGAATACACATCTAAACAATTACTAAGTAATATTTTGTTATATAAATTAGACATATTATATTCATCTTTATAATCTTTAATTAAATTATAGTTCATTTCTTCACTTATATTAGAAATAGAATAACTTAAAGAACCATTATGTGTCTTATAAGTTATAAATATATTTTTTATTTTATTTATAAGTTCAAGAGTATCATTTTTACTTATATTATTTTTTTCTAAAGTAGTTTCAACATCTATTTCATTTTTTATATTATCTGTAATATATTCTTCATCCTTATATAATTTAGGTATTATTCCTTGGTTAAATCCTATTAAAAATACATATTCTTCTTCATCAACAAGTTCATCCAAATCAATAATTTCTATTTCGTTTTTTAATCTTTTTTCTATAACAAATGTATTTTTTAAATCATTCACTAGTAATTCTTTTACATCCATTAAATTATCACACCAAGTATAGTTATTTAATACCTTAATTAGAAGGTTTATTTCATCAATATTATTTTTAAATTTAGATGTAACTTTTTCTATAGATATCTTTTTATCACTAGATAAATTATCTAAAAAATATTTACTTATGCTTGTACTATATAAAGAACTAGTATTTTTAAAATATATAGGTATATTATAAAACTTAAATATTTTGTTTATTGTATAATTATATTCTTCTTTAACATTCATTAATTTAATTTTATTAATATTAACACCAGATTTAATAAGAGTTGTTATTTGTCTTGCTACAAAATTAATTTCACTATTCATATCATTAAATTCATATATATCAAAGTTTCTATTTTCTATTTCTTCACTTTTTATATAAGTAACATCTAACTCATTAAATAAATTTTTATAAAACTTACTTACAGTTTTATTTGTATAAACATAAATTTTCTTAGAACGAATGAATCTTTTAAATAAGTTATTATAAATTAGTAGTTTTTCTTTATCTAATTCATCCTTGAGGTTTTTAAGAAATTGTAACTTATTATTAGAATAGTTTTTATCATTTATATAATACAGATTATTCAAATAAACTAAACATACTTCATATTTATATCCATATTTTTTCATCATATAATATATAGTTCTATTATCATAAGAAAATGTATATTTATTTTTAAATTCATTAAATGTTATAATTTTAACTTTTTTTAATTCATTTCTATATCTTAAAATTATTTTATTCTTATTTTTATTATCTACTATTAAAATAGAATTATCTTCTAATTTATAATTCACCTTTTCACCTTCTTATTACAACTTTTTCTCATACGTAGAACTTTCTAATATATCTCCAATAACTTTTCTAATATATGTATAATTTCTCTGTTTATCATAAATTTCTGATTCAAAGCAAGCTGCCACTAGAGCATTTCTTGTGTATTCAAAATTACCTTTTGGTTTAAAAAAGTATTCATTGAATGATAATCCATAACTTTTAAGTAATTGTCTCATATAAAGCAATGTTGTTCTAGTATTGCCTTCTCTAAATGGATGAATTTGCCATAGTGACACAACAATATTAGTTATATAATTTAACTTTTCTTCTTGATCTAAATCATTAAAGTTAGTTTTATTTATTAATTCTAATAATGCTTTTATTCTGAAGTCAATCTCATCTGGATGTGCATATTCTATAGACAACCTTGCTAATATTTGTTCTTCTTTATATATTTGTATATCTCTATATTGTCCTGCGAATGGATAAACATCACTAAATAAATATTTGTGTAATTCTTTTAAATATTCTTCCGAAGGTTCAAAATAACCGCCTTTTATTACTTCATGAATTCTAACTGTAACAATATCACTTTCTGCCTGTTTTAACTTCTCAGGATCATGAATATTTAGTTTATTTATTAAAGTTCCATCATCATACAAATACTTAGTTGTTTTCTTCTTCATAATATTTCTTTAACCTTTCAATCATTTCTTCTGTAGTTATTTGTTCTTTAATATTCATGTTAATTAATTCCTTTAATTTTTCAGACGGTTCAACACCATCACTTTCATTTATTCCTATTGCACTTTCCCATAGTTCTTTATTTTCTTTATTCATTTCTATACTCCCATTTTAATTTCATTATTTATAACATCAATAATTTTATCTATATCATTAAAGAAAAGATTAATCCCCTTTTCTTTTAATGAAATCGTACTTTCAAAATTATTTATTATTTCTTTCTTTATACTATTTGCTATTTGAATAGGTTTTCCTTCTACAGTATGTAAATTTTTTACATATTTTTCTAATGTTGGAAATGCATTTTGAATCAATATCACTTGATTTCTACCAGCAATTCTTTTAATCATTATTGTTTTACAAGAACCATATTTTTTTATTTTATTTTCAATCATAGGTTTATATTTACTTACTTTTGTACTCAATGGTATAAACCATAAAATATCTTTATCTTTAATTGCTAAATACGATGGTCTAGAATGTCCATTTTCATGATTAATCATTAATCCATAATTCTTAAGTTTATCAAAAAAGTCATCTTTAATGTGATATAAATATCCTGTTATTATTTTCATGTTCAACACCTCCTACATGTTTAACAAAATTTTCTTCACATATTCATTGTACTATAACAAAATTATTAAGTCAATCATTTGTTTGTTTTATTTTTAAAAAAAATAAACTCCAAATAATATGGAGTTTAATCATTTACAACTGGAATCATTTATTGCTCGCACCATCCAGAAGCGACTAACATTTCTCGACTAGGATCATTTATTGCTCGCACCACCTAGAAGCGACTAACATTTATAATGTATTAAATGTACTTAGAAACATTATTTTCTAAATACATTTACATTTTATCATAAAACACAATACTTGTCTATCTAGATAATTACTTTACTGGATATACACTAGCTTGTTTTTTATCTTTTCCTTTTCTTTCATACTTAACTACTCCATCAACTAAAGCAAATAAAGTATGATCTTTACCCATTCCAACATTTACACCTGGATAAATTCTAGTTCCTCTTTGACGATAGATAATATTACCAGCATTAGCAAATTCACCATCAGCTTTTTTAGCACCTAATCTACGACCAGCTGAATCTCTACCATTCTTAGTAGAACCAACACCTTTTTTAGATGCAAATAATTGTAAATCTATAATCATAAATTTCATCTAATGTTCCTCCTTAACTATAATGTTTTCTTTGTATTTACTCTCAATACTTTTAAAGACATTAACTAAATTTTCTAACAATTTGTTAGTTATTTCATCTTGTTTAATATTTTTTAAATAGAAATTATTTTCTTCATTATATTCTAATGATTCATTATCAAATATTAAGCAAGCATTAACTGTTGTAATAAGAGCACTACTTACTCCTGCACATACTATATCTTTCCCATATTCGTCATACTTAGCATGTCCATGAATTCTAATTTCTTCAATAAAATTATCATTTTTTTTAATAGTAATTTTAATCATACTACTTCACTTCAATTGATTTAATAACAATCTTAGTATATGGTTGTCTATGACCATGAACGATTCTTGAAGATTTAGTTTTATTTTTGTATTTAAATACTCTAATCTTCTTTTGTTTACCATGTTTTAATACAGTAGCAGTAACTTTAGCGCCTTTAACTGTTGGATTACCTACTTTACCATCTACATATAAAACTTGATCAAAAACAACATCAGTATTAACTTCATTATTTAATTTTTCAACATAAAGTTCTGTACCTTCAGTTACTAAATATTGTTTTCCACCTGTTACTATAATAGCTTTCATTTTATTCCTCCTTCAATAAGACTCGCCTTTAAGGTAAGTTAAACTTTTTAAGACCTTTTCTGAGCGGTTGTAGAGAAAGATTTCTACAAACAAATAGATTTTACCATAAATAAGCCTT
>OIZL01001359.1_pt1 | contig 13426 bp, 9 predicted proteins | sample 1588541 | NCBI WGS metagenome assembly OIZL01 (sample SAMN03283285) | human gut metagenome | biome: human-associated habitat; material: feces | host: Homo sapiens | place: Peru | collected 2012 | reverse complement strand
TTTTTACACTAATAGAAAAATTTGAAAGGGATAAAAATATAAAAGATTTTGTAAACGGGGTAACAGATATATGGCCAGACTATGATATATATGACTGGGGCACTAATTACATTGACTTAAGATATACATTAAAAGGAATTAAAATTCAATTTAATGTATCAAATGCAAATGGAATGATTTATGACAATAACTATACAGCAGAAATAAGAAAAGGTTTAACTGTACAAGACATAAAAAGTGATATTAGCAAATTACCTAAATATACACATTTTGAAGAAAAAGGCGGAATATGGGAGATAGAAACTCAAAGATATTACGATAAAACAGAAATAGAAGAAAGTTATGAAGAATAAGAGATGCAGAAAGGAGGCATAATTACATGAAAATTATTAAAAAAACTATTATTATAATTGAAATAATTGTTTTATTAATTATGTCTCTATTGAATACTGTTTCAATATCAAAACCAAGTATACCGGGATATGAATTAACAGATGAGGAAAAGCAAATAGAAGTAGGCAAATGGATAAGAGATTTTGCAATAAGCTTTACAAATGCAGCTAATAATGTGAAATATGGAGAAATTACAGGTGCAAAAGATAATAAATATTATCAGGACTCGTCATATACTTCTAATCAAAAACAGTTAATTATGTATAGCATGAACTATCAAAGACTTACAGCATATAATTACTTCTTAAAGGGAAGTACACAAATGGCAACTAAGTTTTACAGAGGTGGATGGAAAGTTGAAAGTGATTGGTATATAACCTCTAACCATAAACTAGCATTTGATTGTTCTTCATTTATAAGCTTTCTATATAAATATACAGCAAATATAGATTTATGTGCAGTAAACTATCCTTGTTCTACTAGCTATTTGCGTATACATTATGACAAAAACCATAATAAAAATAACTGTTCTTGTGGTTGTATATATGTAGGAAAATTGCAAGGGATAAGTAATAGTGAATTAAGGGCAGGTGACATCATAGTTGAAAAAGGACATGTTATGATGTTTAATAGATCTGTAAACAATGAATATGTAAAGGTAATAGATTGTGGTGTGGGCTCAACAAGTAACCCTAACATAGGTATAGGTACAGAAAAAGATCGTAGTAGAAGTGGTACATATGGATTAGTAACTAAAAATGCAATAATAATACGCATTAGTAAAACAAAAGCTGTTGATATATATGACAAATGTGTTAATGATAGAGCATATTATAATAATCACTTTACAATAGCTTCTATAACCTTCCCAGGAGAAGTAGGAGGAACTACCCCTACAGATCCATCAACCCCTTCAGTTCCAACAGACCCTTCAAATCCATCAGAGCCAAGTGAGCCACAGACGGAGCCAGAAGTAGAGTATGAATATGATATTTCTCAGGAACAAAATGGAGAATGGGGTAAAGCTGACTTTTTTTACTATAATGGTTTACCAAAAAAACTAGAAGCAAGTTATCATGGAAATTTCTTAAAAAAACTTTTCAAAGTTTTAAGTGATATTTTAGATTATCTATTTGGAATAGGCTTTTTAGCAATAAAAATACAAGTAGTAGGTTGGGTAGGAATAGCTGCTAAAGTAATAAATAATGTTGTAGTTAAAATTGAAGGAGGACTAAAAACAACAGAAAATGGATTAATAGATATTAGTGATATAATATTTAATAGAATACCAATTTTGGATATAGATTTCTTTAACTTTAAAAAAGCTGGTGGAAAAATAATAGATTCAAGTAGCATTATATATAAATTAAGAAAAACAATATCACAATGGTATTATGCTCTATTTATTGTTTGTGCAATAGGATTACTATTAACACTTATATATATTGGAATAAGAATGGCAATATCTACAATTGCAGAGCGTAAAGCTAAGTATAAAAGTATGCTACAAAATTGGATTCTTAGTGTTGTAATATTGTTTACTTTACATTTCTTCATGGTAGCTGTTATATACATAAACCAGTCTATTTTAGACATAATGGCAATATCTTCTGGAGACCTTGCAAATTTAGATACAGAGCTATTTGGAATGATTATGCAGTTAAAAGCTTCTGCGTCAATACCAGGTACAATTGTATTTGTTGCATTAGTAATATATTCAGTTAAGTTTTTGTTAATATATTTTAAGCGTTTGCTTAATTTAGCAATATTAACTCTTATTGCACCTGTTATAGCGATAGCATATTCCATAGACAAAATAAAAGATGGAAAATCCCAATCCTTAGGTGCATGGATGAAAGAATATGTATATAATGTTTTTTTGCAAATGATACATGCTATTGTTTATGCAATATTTATAGGATTTATATTTGATATAATTAGAAATGGCGAAACATTTGACTTAATTTCTAATATGATTTTAATATTGGTAGCATTAAATTTTATGCTTAAAGCAGATGAGATAATGAAAAAGATATTTAAACTTGAAGGTGGAAGTAGCAACGTTGGTGATGTTGCATCACAATCTATAAAAGGAGCAATAACTGGTATAGCAGGAGCATCAGTTGCTGGAAAAATTGCAAAAGGATATATATCTGGTGTTGGAAGAGTTGCAGAAGGTGCGGCAACAAAGGCGGCAGAGTTAGTAGGGACTGCAGGGCTATTAGGTACAAAATATAAAACTGCACATAAAATAGATAAAGAAGAAGGCAAAGCAATAAAAACCACAGCAATGGAAGAGTATAGACAAGCAAGAGAAGCATATGCGATGTCAAACCACTCAAAAGAAGATAGACAGAGATTTAAATCTGCTAAAGAAAATTACAAATCAGCAAAAGAAGAAAGTAAAAAGGTAATTGGAAGAGCCATAAGAGTAGCAAGATCTGAATCAGGAACACATGTTGAAAGATTTAAGAAAAACTTAAAACACCAAATGCAATATGTTGGTAAAGGTCTTAAATCCGGAACTGCAATAGTAACAAAACGTGTAAATGCTATGTTAGCAATACCATTTTTGGCAGTAGATCCTAAAATAGGATTAACTATGATATTTAATGGTGTATCAGGAGGAGGCGGACTAAAAAGACTTGATGCATCGATAAAAGGGTATAAAAAAGCATTAAGCAAAGAACAACCACCTAAAGAGGTAATGGATAAATTTATATCGGATTATAAGAAAAAGAACAATGGAAAGGAACCTTCAGAGGACGAAATAAATGATTTTATAAAAGAATATCAAGACAAGCAAATAAAAAGATATAAACTTACATATATAACTAGTTCTATACTTACATTAGGGTTAACAGATGATCTGCTAGAGCAAGCTGAGTTAATTAAAAAAGATAAAGCTCTAAAAAAAGAAGGTAAAAAAGTTAAAGCAGGAAACGAGGCGATTTGCACAGCTAGAAAAGCAGAAATGATAATAAATGCAAAAATACAGGAACTTAAACAAAATGAAAATGTAACAAAACAAGAGTTAAAACAAAAAATGAAGGAAGCATTTCAGAGTAATACACCAAGTGATGAAGAAACAGGCCCATATGCGGAAATATTTGAACAAGTAAAAACATTAAGAGATTCAAATGACAAAATATACGAAGCTTTAGGAAAATCTTTATATGGAAATGTAGATGACTTTATAGATACAATAATTAATTTATAGAAAATTGGAGTGGATGCAAATGAAATTTAAAAAATTAATAACATGTATGCTAATATTTGTAATGATTTTTAATTTTTTAACTAACACAATAAGTTGTATTGCAACAGATGTAGAAGAGGGCAAAGAAGTTAAAGAAGAGGAGGAATTCATCCAAGGTGCAACAAATGTCCTTTTGAAGGGGTTAGATGGTCTTGTAGGTATTTTTACATGGGTGTTTAGGGCTAAGTGGTTTTTAATTTCATATGCAGTACAAGGGCTTACTAGCCTAGTAGGGTATTCGGAAGGAGTTATAGATGGCTGGGAATTTGAAACTATTACACCTGCACATATATTATTTAATAAAATTAATTTAACAGATATTAATATTTTTGAAATGAATCCATCTAGAGGAAAAGCCATTAAAACAATACGTAGTAATATTAGAAAATGGTATTATGCAATGTTTACCTTAGCTGCAATTATTCTATTATGTATTTTAGTTTACATAGGAATAAGAATGGCTCTTTCAACAGTAGCCGAAAAAAAGGCTGTATATAAAAATTGGCTAATGAATTGGTTTGCAAGTTTTATATTACTGTTTATGCTACATTTTATTATACGTGGAACCATTTACTTAAATGGTCAATTAGTAAAAATATTTGAAAAAGCAGAAGTATCAGAAATGAGTGATTCTATTTTAGGATTTGTAACGGTAACGGGTACTTTAGCTGAGAAAACTATGTTAGGAGTTGCAACTGTCGGATTTGCTGCCTTAGGTGTATATATATGTTTGGTAATACTAACAATAATATTTCTAATAATGTATATAAAGCGTATGCTAACTATTTCCTTTTTAATAATAATAGCTCCATTAATAACTATAACTTATTCAATAGATAAATTAGGAGATAATAAATCACAAGCATTAGATACATGGCTAAAAGAATTCATGTATGGTGTACTAATACAGCCATTTCACTGTATAATATATTTAGTATTTGTTTCTCAAGCAATTGGATTATGCAATACAGGAACATTGGCAAGTATGCTGTTGGCAGTAATGATGATGTTTTTCATAATGAAAGCAGAAGGTATAATTAGAAAAATATTTGGGTTTGAAAAGGCTAGTTCAGCTGCAACAGGCGCTATGGCAGGAGCAGCATTAATGACAGGGCTTAATGGAATCAAGAAGATGGTAGGGGATTCAAAGAAAATGGGAGCAGCAGTTACCAAGTTGAAAGATAGAACTGGTGGCGATTCAGGTGGATCAGGTGGAAATGGCAACCAAAGTAGACCTCAAAGAACAAATGGAACTAGAGAAAAGGATATACCAAATGTAAGAAAAAATGACGGAGATTCAAAGGAGAAAAAGGATTCTAAAGTCATTAAAGGTGCAAAATCCTTCGTTGGAAAAGTTTTTAAAGCTAATAATAGCAATAAAATAGCTGGGGCAGGTATCGGATTACTTATAGATAAAATGAGCGGTGGAAGTGGTTTGGCAGGCTTCCAAGCAGGACGTGATATTGGCTCGGTAGCAGATACGAAAGCGCAAAATCTTAAAGATAGGATAAAAGCAAAGAGATCTTTAAAAAATGCATATTGTAATTATCAAACTAGTTCAGGACTTTCAGATGCGGAAATGACAGCATATACAGATGAATTGTTGAATGACCCAGAAACATTGGAAGATATGCAACGAATTAAAGGAGAAAGTGATGAACAATGGAAAGCAAGAACACAACGAAGTGATGAAATAGGAGACGATAATTTTAAAAAGTGGAAAGATAGAATGGTATATGCGAAATGTTTATATGCATCGCAATATAGCTACCGAAAGTCTGGAATTGATGGAGATGATGCAAATGATAAAATAGCTGATACAATAAGAAAAGTACAATTCAAAAATAATTCAGATGATAATGGAAATCCAACTCCATAGTAAATGCCAATACTTATACCATAAATAAACTAATAGGTAATTCCATATATAAATAGTAGTATTAAAAGGTAGGTGAAAAAGATGAGTAATAGTTCAATTGATAATAAACTTAATGAAATAAATGATAGAAACAGGCAAGATCCACAAAATGAACCAGATGAAGAAGAAAATATGTCTGGATTTGAAAAGGGAAGATTAGCAGCACTTAATGCAAAATATGAGGATGATGATGAACCTAAAAATCAGAATGGGAATGATGGAGGCTCTGAAGAAGAAGAATCTCCGGAAGATGAAAATGATGAAGAAGACAATGATAATGATAATGATGAAGATAAAGACGACGATGATGACGAAGAAAATGATAATGGTAATGATGATAAAAATAGTGATAATGACAATGAAAACAATAATAAACCGGATGAAAACGAAAATAAATCAAATGATAAAAATTCAGATGATAAAGAAAACAGTGATAAACCGGACAGCAAAGAAAATAAAAAAGAAAAAGATAGTAAAAATCAAAATAATAAAGAACCACAGAGCCCGACTGATAATAAAAAACCAGCAGAAAAACCGCAAACTCCAAAAGCAGGACAAGCAGGCGCAAAGGAAGGCACCAAGCAGGCAGGAAAAGAAGGAGCAAAACAGGCAGGAAAAAAAGGAGCAAAGCAAGCAGGAAAAGAAGGAGCAAAGCAAGCAGGAAAAGAAGGAGTAAAACAGGCAGCAAAAGCGGGGGCAAAAGCTGCAGCAAAAGCGGGAACAAAAGTTGCGGCAAAAGCGGGGATAGCAGCATCTCCACCAGTTTTAATTGTTATACTTGTAATAGTAGCAATAATTTTATTAATAGGTATTATAAGTTTTTTCAGTATTATGGGAGACATGATAATAGGAAAACTTAAAAATTTTCTTCAAGGAGTATGGGATGCTATACAAACAGTGACTACAGGAGATCAAGCATATGCAAATATAAATGATGAACATGTAAAAAATGCAGCATCATATTTAGAACAAATGGGATATGATTTGATAGGAATGGGTTTTGTAAAAACAGAGTATAATACTACAAACAAAAATGAGGGAGAAGCGTGGAATAAGTGGTATAACGAAAATGGAGAGCTTATAGAAGAAGGTACATCTAATAAAAAAGACCTTATAGAAAGAGAAGAAGACACTACTGAGGATGAGTCAGAAGGAGAAAAAAGTGGTGCCGAACAAAAAGATCCGATAAAAAAAATAAAGTCAGAGCCAATAAGAAAGTATTTAGTAACAGCACTTAGGTCATATATAAATGGAACATATGGTGGAATGGTAGTGCAAGAAGGACATGAAGCAGATGGTCTTTGGAATACAGTATTTGACAAGATTGCGTTTAACTCGAAAGAACATACTTTAACAGTAACTAAAGGTGATACACATGTAAAGGTAAATCTTGAATCATGGACAGCAAAATATGGAATGTCGTTTGAATTTTTGGTGTGTTTACATTTAGGGACACTTGCTCCAGAATTTGTTATGGATTTAGCAGGAGATGCAGATAACAGAGTAAAAGTTGTTGTGAATTTTTTTAAACAAGAGCGGAATAAGAAAATTTGACTGGACGGAAAATGGAACAACAGTTATAAAAGATGTAAGAAGCAAAATATTAAATAACATTAGTGGTAACGGACAGGACCAAGAAGTTACAATAAATTGGGATAATGGAAAAGGCTCAACAACATTTAGTTCTGCATTTGTAAATTATATGTTGGACAGTACAATTGAAAAGGAAAGAACTATGGGATACCCATATATTGTAAGTGTCAAAAACCACTGGTTTAGAGATTTAGTATTTAAAGATGACAACAGTGGAATTGATTGTTATGAGACATCAGAACCTGTTGAAAGAATAATTTCAGAGGAATGGTGGAAGGCTGGCGAAGGACAAGTTGAATCAATAACTGATTTTGCTATGGATGATTTAGATAAACATTTAAAAGTGTATTACAGCTTTAGTTCGGGAATTAAGCAAACAAAGCTTCCATACTATGTAGACAAATGTCCAAAAATTATAGATCTTATTAATAATAATAAGTATCATATATTTAAAGGAATGTATAGTAATAGCGAAGACATAGAGAAAGCTAAACAAAATGTTGACCCAAATAATTTACCATATTATACAGATAAAAGAAATATAAATTGGTTGAGTTCTATAAATAGTGGAATTCAATTATTGCAAGAAGTAGAAACAGAACAAGCAGAATATAATTTAAGGGATTTAAAAGAAATATTAGCTTACTACAACTTCGATTTAGAAGAAGAGAGTGAATACAGCCAAGCAACAGACAAAGAAGCATTGGCTGAAATGATTGAAAAAGAGAATATGTATAAGGACTGGAGAAATAGAGTAAGAGGCTGGGTAATACTAGATGGGGAAGGAAATGTTATTGAAAAAGGAGAAAACTCACAAGTTAAGCCAAATGAATATGGAACTGATGACTGGTCAAAGTATATAAATAGAGGAATAATAGAAGATGTAGAAGACTATATTCCAACAGCTAATACATCTACTTTAGATGACTTGAGCATGAATATAGCTGCAAGAAGTATAGGAAGCACAGGTTTTAATTATGGAGAAAATGTTTGCTCAACTTGTAATGGAAAAGTTGTAGCAGTGGATGATAATACTATAACCATTAAATCAGATGAAGGAAATTTAATACATATATCTAATATTTCTACAAATGCAAATATGAAAATTGGAGATGTTGTTTATGTAGGTCAGCAAATAGCAACAACTACAGAAAAAGATATAAATGTAATATTAAGAGACAAATATCATAATACATTAGATGCACAAAAATATATAGATACATCAGTATTAATAGACCAATTTGCATAAACAAAGGAGTGAAACTATTGTCAAAATATAAAATTATAGTATGTATATTAATCTTAATAAATATAATAATGGGAATATATATAATGTTCTTTATGAAAAAAACGCCTACATACACATTGCAACAGTATGCAGAACAAATGGGATATTTTGATTCATATAGAGATATTAAAATAATATATTTTGATAATTATAATTTTTTAAAAGAAAAGTATAAAGGAGAAATAGATACAACATATGTATTGACAACATATACCAATTTAATAGAAACTTATTTTAATAAACTGTATCAAGATACTAAAGATATGGATAAAGAAAATATTGCTGAATATTATAAAAAGAATTTATCTGAAATACAATTGAATATTGGAATAACAGAAGAAGCAGATTTCGAGATATTAGTAAATTTATTAAAAAAGTATGATATAACACAAAAAAAATATACAAGTGGTAAATTAGTAGAAAATAGCATTATAGACAAAAACACATATATTACATTTTTGCTAGAAATTTACTATGAAGATATAACAATAAAGTTTAATGTGTATGTAAGTAACAAAGACAATTTAGAAGAACCAATTATAAAGTTTATACCTGTAAAGGAGGAACTATAATTGAAAAGAAAAAAGAAACTAGATATTATAGCAATAATGTTAACTATTGTATTATTGATATTAATAGGAGTCAACATAAGATTACTTTCAAACAAACTTTTAGCTCCTGTGTATGCTAACAATAAAGTAAAAAAAGAGTACGAGGAGATTATTGCAAAAAGAAATGAAGAAATAAAGAAAATTACAGATAAGAAGACAGATACGGAGATGGCAGAGGCAGAACTTAAAGAAGTAAAAAAAATGAAAGAAAAGCAAAGAATGCAATATTATTTTTCAAAATATATAACATATATAGAAGAAAAGAATTACGAAAAAGCTTATGATTTACTTTATGAGGAATATAGAAATAACTATTTTCCTACGTTAGAAGAGTTTAAAAAATATGTGAAGCAAAAGTATCCGGATTTTATGAGTGTGGAATACAATGATATGAGCAGACAGGGAGAATATTATATACTGACAGTAAACATTTATAATCTTTTAACAAATGAGATTATAGAAAAAGAGCAAAAATACATAATTAAAGAAAATAATTTTCTTGATTACGTGTTATCTTTCCAGGTTAGATAGGAGGGAGATACTTGTTTTATAAATTTAGAACTAATTTTAGAATAAAAATAAAAGAAATATTTAAAAAGATATGGAAAAATGCAGGTATAGTATTAATATTGTGGATAATTATGCTTATTATAAATTATTTATTGGGGAATATGAAAACAGAACCTATTCCAATTACCACATACGAGCCACATATTTCTATAATGAACGAAGATAAAGAAGTACCTAAGGATTTACAAGAGCCTATAAACAAGATATTTAATGAATATGTAAATTATTGCAATAACCAAGAATATGAAGAAGCATATAACATGTTAAGTGAAGGATGTAAGAAAAATTTATATCCAACACAAGAAGATTTTGAAAAATATACAAAAGTAGTGTTTGATCAAAAAAAGATATATAATATACAGAATTATTCAGTTAATGATAATGTATATATATATAATTTGAGAATATTAAATGATATTTTGGCAACAGGATTAACAGATGAAAAGCAATTAGTATATTATGAGGAAAAAGTTGCAATTGAAAGCATAGATGATAAACTATATTTGTCTATAGGTGGATTTATAAAAGAAAAAAAGGTGGAAGCTTTATTTGAAGACGAATATATGAAATTAACAGTTGATAAAGTACTAGTTATGGATGATAGAGAAATTTATACTATGACAGTTAGCAATAAATCTGATTATGTATTAAATATTGCAGACACTTCAAAACCACAAGAAATCTTTATAAAAATGGGGTCAGAAACAAGAAACGTACAGGAATTGCCAATGAATGGAGTTATTGTTTTTCCTGACCAGAAACGTAACTATGAATTAACATTTACAAAATGGTATGACGAAACAGAAAAAACAGAAAGTATTATTTTTGATACAGTTTATATTATTAAAGAATATAAAGAAGATATGGAACAAATGAAAGTAGAAAAGGAAAATGCAATTGATTCTTATAGTTTTGAATTAAAACTTTCTATGTAGTGAAAATAGTGTAAAGTAATCTATGAAAAATGTAGGGACAATTTTAATCGCCCACACTTCAAAGAAATTACTAAAAAAAACATTGAAAAGTAGTAAAGAGGAGGAAAGAATGATGGGAAAAACAAAAATTAGCTATGCAAGGCAATGCGCAATAATACCTGCAAAAGATGGAAAAATGGGGTACTCGGAAGATGTTATTATTGTTGAGACATCAACTATAGAAGATGGACAAGAAATTATAGAAAAGCAAATTTTTAACAGGCAGAATGAAAGAATTGGGATAATTGATAAAGATGGTAATATACAATTTTTTGAGGAATACAAACAAAAATTACAAGAGAGTCTAGGTAAGGAAAGATATGAACAATTAGGAATTGATAAGAGACAAATTACTCTTGACGAATTGTTAGACTACAATGAATTTGAGGAGTTAATACCAGGAGAAGAAATTAAAGGATTAAGTAATAAAGAAGTAGAAAAAATAATAGAAGAACATGCAAACATACAAGAAACACAAACAGAACAAGAGCAAATGGATGAAGAAACATTAAAAGTAGAAGTTTCAAAAAGTTTAGGAGTAGATGAAGAACAAATTGTTCAAGTAAAAGTAATAACAGATAGAATGGCAATTAGTATATTGAATAATCAAGATTCTATAGGTTATCCAATAATGTTAACAATGTCAGACGGAAGTGTTCAATTTGTAAATAAAGAAAATGATGGGTATAAACCAGTTCATGGAGTAAGAGAAACAGACAAGAATGAAAATATGACAACTAATTTTATTGATATCAACGGAAATATTATAGAGGCCAACCTACTAGGAAGATTTTACGATCCATCAAAACCAAATAGAGCTATAGGAATTATAATGGATGAAAGTGGCGAATATAAACCAGTAGCAGAAAATATATCACTTGACCAATTAGGAAATAAATGCTCTATATCAAGAACATTAGCAACAAATGGAAACCAGGATATAACTATAAATGCAAATGTGGAAAATTTAGTAGAGAATGCTAGTGGAAAACAAGTAGAAACAATCTGTTACGAATTAGATAGTAAAAGAGGAGAAAAAGGAGAAACAAATAGAATAAATATAAATGATTGTATTAGTGTTAGTGACGAATACAAAAAAGGAGAAGTTTCGGATACTTTAAATGCAAATTTAATAGCTGAAGAGGTTTTAAAAAGTGGAGAAGACTTGAGTAGAGATGAGATTGTAGCAGGAGTATATAATTACATTGATGCAAGTTTACCTGAAATTGGTTCGGAAGAGAGAAAAAAACTAGCAGAGGAAGCAATTGCAATAGTAAGGGATGAGAGTATGCTAGCACGAGACAATGGGGAATGAAATGGTCCACCAGCTCACCCATAAAAATTCATAAAAAATCACCTTATAAAATATAATTTAAAAGGTGATTTTTTTATGAAGATAAAAAGGCTAAAAAAAGTAGGTATAATTTTATTACTTATAATATGCTTATTTTTTAATATGGTAAAGGCAAATACAGAAGATGAAGAAGATATTAATATAAATGAAATATTACAGGTAACAAGTGCTGAAGTTGATATGCCAAAAACCAGTTCTAGAATTGCCTTGATATATGATAGGGCATCTGGGGAAGTGATTTATGAAAAAAATGGTTATAGAAAAGCAAAGATGGCAAGTACTACAAAGATAATGACAAGTTTGATTGTTTTAGAAAAGGGTAATTTAAGTGATACTGTTACAGTAAGTAAAAAAGCAGCAGGAACAGGCGGGTCAAGATTAGGCTTGAAAACCAGTGACAAAATAACGGTAAATGATTTATTAATGGGACTAATGTTAGAGTCCGGAAATGATGCGGCAATAGCTTTAGCAGAACATATTAGTGGTAGTGTAGAGAGGTTCGCAGACTTAATGAATGCTAAGGCAAAAGAATTGGGATTAAAAAACACGCATTTTGTAGTACCACATGGATTAGATAATGAAGAACACTACACTACTGCACTTGAGCTTGCTAAAATTACTGATTATGCACTAAAAATAGAAAAATTTAGGAATATTGTTGCAACAAAAGAATATAATGTAACAATAAACGGATATAACAAGGTAATAAGTAACACAAATGAATTATTAGGAAGCCTTGACGGTGTTTATGGAGTAAAAACTGGATTTACAAATGGGGCAGGAAGGTGTTTAGTTACATCATGCAAAAGGGGAGAATTAGACATCATAACAATAGTTTTAGGAGCAGACACTAAAAAAATAAGAACAACAGATAGCATAAATTTAATAAATTATACATATAAAAATTATAAGGTAATAAATATAGAAAATATAATAAATCAGAAATTTGAAGAATGGAAAAATATAAGAGAAAAAGCAATAATAGTTAATAAGGGCATATTAGAAAATGCAACAATTAAATTAAGTGAATTTAAATATACCAAAAGAGCCATAAGGAATGCAGATATAGATAATATTAACATAGAGGCAAACTGTTTAATGTACCTAGAAGCTCCGGTAGAAGCAAACAAAAAAATAGGAACATTAAAGGTAAAAGTGGGAGAGAAAACTATACAAACAATAGATGTATTAGTAGAAAGAGCTATAAGAAAAAAAGAAATAAAAGATTATTTTTATCAAATTTTAAAGGTTATATATTGACTTTTGGCAATAAATTTGCTATTATAATTAATAGCTATGCGAAAGTAGCTCAGTTGGTAGAGTGCAACCTTGCCAAGGTTGATGTCGCGGGTTCGAGTCCCGTCTTTCGCTCCAAAGGTGCGATACGAAAGTATCGCAATAATTTATATAAAATAAAAGGCGACATAGCCAAGTGGTAAGGCACGAGTCTGCAAAACTCTGATCCC
>OIZL01001358.1_pt1 | contig 13426 bp, 14 predicted proteins | sample 1588541 | NCBI WGS metagenome assembly OIZL01 (sample SAMN03283285) | human gut metagenome | biome: human-associated habitat; material: feces | host: Homo sapiens | place: Peru | collected 2012 | reverse complement strand
ATTTCTATATTACCACAGAAAGGATTCATCTTTACACAAAATTATTTACAGACTCTAGTAGAGTGATATTAATATTATTCTACTATTTTTATATGTTTTAATTTGAATATCTATCTATATAATTTGGTTCAGTACCTTTTTCATAGAAACAAACTATTCCATTTTCTTTATATTCTCCAGTTAAAGGATTTATTGAACTTGCTGTTATACCTTTTGGTATTTCATACCATTCTTTTTTATTTGTTTTAATTTTTGTTATTGTTTTTGACCATATTTTTTTAGTTATCTTTGAATCTCTTGCTTTGACTTTATCATTATCATCATTACCTGCCCATACCATCATTAGATAGTTCTTATTGTAACCAATAGTCCAATAATCAGTTTCGGTACTACCACTTTTAACTGCATATTTACTATCTAAATCATTAGAAATACTCATAAGGGTAGGTGAAGTATATCCTATCATTTTATAATCGTATGTTTCTGTTAATAAATTATTTAATATATAAACATATTTTTTATTTAATACCTTTTCATTTTGATATTTAAATTCATATAGTACTCTATCATTATTATCAGTTATTTTTTCAATTATATGTGGTGTTACGTGTTCTCCTTCATTAGCAAGTGTAATAAAAGCATTTGAATAGTCTATCATGTTTATTTCAGTTGTGCCTAAAGCAGAAGATGCATTTTCTTTGATAGGTGTGTTTATTTTTAATCTTTTCCCCATTTTAGATAAGTTATCCATACCTAAGAATAAATGTGTTTTCATCGCATAAATATTATCTGAGTAAGATAATGCAGTTAACATTGAAATATATTTATTAGCATAAATATTACTAGCATTCTTAGGTGAATAAGTTGTGTTTCCTATATTAAATGTTGTTCTTTCACTTAAAAATGTACTTGAAGGTGTAAATCCATTTTCAAGAGCTGAGTAATAAAGAAGTGGTTTTATTGTTGAACCTACTTGTCTTTTAGATGAAGTAACTCTATTAAATTGTGATTTTGAATAGTCTTTTCCACCTATAAGAGCTACTATTTTACCTGTTGTGGGTTCTATTACTATTGAAGCAACTTGAAGTGTTGTATCTTTCATTTCATTATCTATATTGTGTTCTAATTCTTTTTGAATATCTACGTCTAAATTAGTATATATTTTAAGACCATCCATATCAAGTAATGAACTAGGAAGTCCTTTTATATTTTTTAGTTCACTCATAATTGCATCTTTATAATAATAAATACTTGATAATTCAATTTTATCGTTTTTTCCATAGAAATTTAATTCTTTTTGATATGCTTCTTCCATTTCCTTTTTAGTTATATATTTATTTTTGACCATACTTTCAAGTACTTCTTTTTGCCTTTTTTTAGCAGCATCATAATTGTTAATTGGATTATAATAACTAGGATTTCTTGGTATACCAACTAATATTGATGATTCAGCAAGTGTTAAATCTTTAGGTTCTTTATTAAAATAATATTTACTTGCTTCTTTAATACCATAATTTCCAGCACTAAAATCAATAGTATTAAGATAACCTTCTAATATTTCATCTTTACTATAATGTGTCTCTAATTCAAGTGTTAAAAGAGCTTCTTCTATCTTTCTATTCCATGTTTTATCAAATGTTAAATAAAGATTTTTAACATATTGTTGTGATATAGTTGAAGCACCTTGTTTTATTTTTCCACTTTTAATATTAACAAGCATAGCTTTTAAAATTCTTAAATAATCAAATCCTTTATGAGTATAAAAATTCTTATCTTCAATAGATACTATAGCGTTTTTAACACTATCACTTATGTTACTTAGTTCTACATAATCATTTTCAATATTATCTTTTAGAATATCATTGTTATCTTTATCATAAAATGTTATGTTTTTACTTGTATTAATTTGAAATTTTGGTGTGATAAAAGCATAAGCATAAAAACTCATATTTACTATAATACAAGTGAAGAATAAGAATATAAATATTTTAATAATTATTGTTATTTTTTTCATATATATTTCCTTAATATTTAGTATGTAGTAAAATCAGTAAAAAAATACTTGATTTATTATAAAAAATAAGTATAATTTTAATGGAAAGAAAGAAAGGCTTAAAGGAGGCTTATTAAATGAAATTAAAATCAATAGATAAAGATACATTAGAAACAATGCAATTAGATGATATTGCTTATATAATATTAAAAGAGAAAGGTAAGAAGATGAAAATCACTGATATTTTCAGAACTATTTGTGATGCTTTAGGTATGACTGATAAAGAATATGAAAATCAAATTGGTGACTTTTTTACTTTACTTGCAACTGAAAAAAGATTTATTCAATTAGAAAAAGGATATTGGGATTTAAGAGAAAATCATACATCTGAAATAAATATTCAAGATTTAGAAGATGATATGGATGATGATATTGAATTAGAAAATCCTGAAGATGACAATATAAATGAAGAAGATGAAGGAGATTATTATGACACTATAGATGATATGGATGATGATGATAGTGATGATGATCTAAAAGATTTAGTTATTGTTGATGAAGGGTATGATGATGATTCTGACTTGTAGCTGGTTTTCTTAAATATTAATATTTGAAAGGATGAAAATATGAAAGAAAGATTAGAAATTATACAAGAAAGATATGATTATTTAAATAATGAATTATTAAAGCCAGAAGTATATGAAGATTATAAGAAGATGCAAGTGGTTTCAAAAGAAAAAAATTCAATTGAACCAATAGTTAATGCTTATAAGAAATATAATACTATATTAGATGATATAGAAGCTGCTAAAGAGATGTCACATGATCCTGAAATGAAGGATTTTGCTAATGAAGAATTAGAGAATTTACATAAAGAAAAAGAAGAATATGAAAAGAAATTAAAAGTATTACTTCTACCTAAAGATCCTAATGATGATAAGAATGTTGTTATGGAAATTAGGGGTGCAGCAGGTGGAGATGAAGCTAATATATTTGCTGGTGATTTATTTAGAATGTACTCTAAATATGCTGAAAAGCAAGGATGGAAACTTGATGTAACACATGAAGTACCTGGTGAAAGTGGAGGATACTCTCAAATAGAATTCATGTTAAGCGGAGAAAGTGTTTATTCAAAACTTAAGTATGAAAGTGGTGCTCATAGAGTACAAAGAGTTCCTGAAACAGAAAGTGCTGGTAGAGTTCATACATCAACTGCGACTGTACTTGTTATGCCAGAAGCAGAAGAAATAGATGTTGAAATAAAAGATAGTGATATAAGAGTAGATATTACAAGAAGTAGTGGTGCTGGAGGACAATGTGTTAATACAACAGATTCAGCTGTAAGAATTACTCATATACCTACTAATATAGTTGTTTATTGCCAAGTAGAAAGAAGTCAAATAAAAAATAAAGAAAAAGCACTTCAAATACTTAAAACAAGACTTTATGATTTAAAACAAAGAGAACAAGATGAAAAACTTGGTAATGAAAGAAGAAGTAAGATAGGTACAGGAGATAGAGCTGAAAAGATAAGAACATATAATTATCCACAAAATAGACTTACTGATCATAGAATTAACTATACAGTTATGCATTTGGATAAGATTATGGAAGGTGATCTTGAAGATTTAATTGAAGCATTAATTGCTGAAGATGAAAGAATGAGAATGGAAGAAAGTAATGATAAATAAGATCATCTCACTTGGTATATCCAAAAGAGAAGCAGAAGAATTAATCAGTGTTAGTAAAGATATAGAACATGATTATAAATTATTAAAGAATGGATATCCTATTCAATATTTAATTGGATATGTGGACTTTTATGGTTATAAAATTAATGTTAATGAGGATGTACTTATACCTAGATATGAAACTGAATATTTACTTGAAAAAGTAATTAATATAAGTAAGAAGATATTTAGTGATAAAATTAATATACTTGATATAGGTACTGGTAGTGGAGCGATTTCAATTGTTTTAAAGAATGAACTTAATTCTAATGTAACAGCATGTGATATATCTAAAAAAGCCTTAAATGTGGCTATAAATAATGCTAAAATTAATAATTCAAGTATAAATTTTATTGAAAGTGATATTTTTAGTAATATAAATGATAAATTTGATATTATTATAAGTAATCCACCTTATATAAGTAGTGATGAAGTAATAATGGATTCAGTTAAAAAATATGAACCTAATTTAGCATTGTATGCTCCTAAAGATGGACTCTATTTCTATGAAGAAATATTAAAAGATGCTAGAAAGTATTTAAATGATAAATTTATTATTGCTTTTGAAATAGGATGGTGGCAAGGTAATCTTATATGTGATATTGCTAAAAGATATTTTAATGATTCTGTTATAAGAATAGAAAAAGATTTAACTGACAGAGATAGATATTTATTTATAATTCATGAATAAAAAATATAAAAATCAACCAATATGTATTTGAAAGGTTGGTTTTTTAATGAAAAAAATATTAATTATATTGTTATTAGTTATTGGAATATTACTTTTTAGTAAGAAAGAATATTATGGAGATGATGCGATTAGATTTAGAGTTATTTCTAATAGTAATTCAAGTAGAGACATTCTTATGAAAGAAATGGTTGTTAATAAAATATCAGGATATGTATTTAATGATTATGAAGACAAAGAAGTTACCAGAAAGAATATTATCAGTAATATAAGTAATATTGAAGAAGAAATAGATAAATTATTTAAAAATAATAATTATGATATGGATTATAAAGTTAATTATGGTATGAATTATTTTCCAGTTAAGAAATATGATGGTGTTACTTATAAAGAAGGTGATTACGAATCTTTAGTTGTGTCTATTGGTGAAGCAAAAGGTAATAATTATTGGTGTATTTTATATCCACCTTTATGTATGATAGATGATAACAAAAGTGAAAAAGTAAAATATGATTTTAAGATAGTAGAATTCTTTAAAAAGATATTTTAATGTAAAATTTTTTTAGAAAATGTACATTTTATTGATTAAAACTTTCATTAATAGTATATTATTAAGTAGAAAGGTTATTGATATTATGACAAGAATTACTATTGATGGCAATAAAATGCTTACTGGTGAAGTTAAAATTAGTGGTGCTAAAAATAGTGCTGTTGCGCTTGTTCCAATGGCAATATTATCTAAAAGTAAAACAGTTATTTATAATGTTCCTGAAATTAGTGATATTGAATATTTAATAAAGATAATGGAATTATTAAATTGTACTGTTGAACATAAAAATGATGCATTGTATATTGATTCATCTAATGTTGTAAATAAGCCAATACCTGAAGAATTAAGTGTACAAATGAGAGCTTCATATTATTTTATGGGTATTTTACTTGCTAGATTTGGTCGTGTTGAAATATCTTTTCCTGGCGGATGTAATATTGGTGCAAGACCTATAGATATTCACATTAAAGGTTTTGAAGAATTAGGTGCTCATGTTGAAATTATTAAAAATAGATATATAATTACTGCTGAAAAGTTAGTCGGTAAAAAAATTTATTTTGATTTTCCAAGTGTTGGAGCAACTATTAATGTTATGTTCGCAGCTATTGGCGCTGAAGGTACTACTGTAATAGAGAATGCAGCTATGGAACCTGAAATAGTAAACGTAGCATCTTTTCTTATCAATATGGGCGCTAAAATAAGAGGTGCTGGTACTAAAAGAATTGAAATAGAAGGAAAATGTCCTCTTGATGAAGGAGTAATTGAAGTATTTCCAGATAGAATAGAAAGTGGTACTTATATAATAATTGGTGCTCTTTTAGGAAATGATTTAAAAATTAAAGGTATCATTCGTGAACATATTGAATCTTTACTTATTAAGTTAAAAGAAATTGGTGTTCATTATGATATAGATGGTGATACTCTTACAATATCTAAATGTGAGCATATAAAACCAACTTATATAAAAACGCTTGCTTTTCCTGGATTTCCAACTGATTTACAACAGCCTATAACAACATTATTAACACAGGCACATGGTAAATCAATAATTGAAGAAACAATATATGAAAATAGATTTAAAAATACAATTGAACTTAATAAAATGGGTGCTGATACTAAAGTGTTATCAATTCATAAATTAGAAGTAAATGGTCCAACTAAATTAAAAGGCATGGATGTTACTGCAACTGATTTAAGGGGTGGTGCTTCACTTTTAATCGCAGCCCTAATCGCAGAAGGTAAAACTAATATAGATAATAGTGAGTATATCTTAAGGGGATATGGAGATGTTATTAATAAACTTAAAAATGTAGGTGCTAAAATAGAAATAACTGAGTAATATTTAATAGGTGAATCTTATGAAAATAAAAATACTAGTTATTTTTTTCTTGGCATTAATTCTATCATTTATAATCTATAATGTAACACTTAATAATAGAAAATCAATATTGATACTTGGGGATAACCATTTACTTGATTCAAATTATAAAACATATGATAAATACTTATATGATGATTTAAAAGATGATATAGTTTTCTTTAATGAATTATTTACTGATGAAAATAAAACATACAAAGATATCATAAACGATATTAAAAATAATAAATATGTTATTTCTAAGAATAAAAATATATATTTGAATCAATTGATATCTAAAGCTAATATTATAATTTTGAATGCTAATAATAGTGAATATTTCAAAAAATGCAATAAATCTAAAAGCATAATTGAAGAATATAATAAAAAAATATCTAATGATATAGATTCTCTTATAAGAATTATTAACAAGATATCAACATCTAAAATAATAGTTATAGGTAATTATTGTTTAAATGGAAAAGATTATAGTAGTTATTATAGTAAATATAATTATATTAATATGAATGAATTAGTATCTAATAAAGAAAATATTTTTAGTTTTAGAACGTTTAAATTATCAAATGAAGGTAATTTTGCTTTATATGGACATATAAAATCTTTGGTTTATGTTAATTGACAACCTAATATTTTAATGCTAGAATATGAAATACATTGACAAAGGATTTAAAATGTCACATTTGAAATTTAAGTAAGGAAATATTAATATGATGGAAAAAGTAAAGAAAAGTTATGTTGAAAAAAGTTATATAGGAACGTTATATAATCATTCTTTATTTTCAGAAGTTGAATCAAGGGATCCAATGAAAATTGAAATTGATGATGGAATGATAGGTTTTCGCTTTTTCGATAGAGTTATTTTAAATGAGGAAAATGGTATTGTAGGGCCAAAAATAAATTGTTCAAATTGGATTTATCTCGGTAAAAGATTAAGTTTTGATGAAGTTAAAGTATTGAGTAAAAATAATATTCCGGCTTATGAAAGATTGGCTATTTTAATGGAAATAAATAATTATCAATATGTTTGTCGTATTCAAGCAGTTCCACTCAAAACTATACCAATGAAAGATGGAGATATGACATTAGATGAATATGTAGCTCAAAAAGAACAACAAGATAGAGAACAAGCGGTGTCAAAAGAAAAAAGTGATGCTGAAGTTAAGAAAATGAAATATACTTTAATGAGAGAAGGTATGGGATTAGTTAAACCAGAAAGAGCAGAAGAATGGTTAGAATTAGTTGATGATTTTAGTAATAAAGGTGGTTTTTATATATCTATTTTAAAAGCAATGGTATCTATGATGAAAAGAATGGAAACAGGAATTTCATTTGAAGAAGCAGAACAACAAGTTTATTGTGAAGAATTAGGATTAGAAGAATTCGTAGTTAGTATTGTAGCATCATTTTTATTTTATTATGCAAAACAAGGTGAAGAATATAATGCATATTGGAATAAAAAATATGGTGTTGAATTGTTGCAGATAAAAAAGAAATAACAATTTCTATGAAAAAATCCAAATTTGGAAAAGTAATCTTATAATAAATTCTTCTTAAATTTCATAGTAAAATTTTATTTTTGTATTGAAAAAGTTGTTAAAATCTATTGAAAATCATGAATAACGCTTGATTTTAGTACTAAACTTATGTATAATACAACATGAAGTTATTTCTATAACTGTTTATTAGTTATGGCGAGGAGGATAGATATGAAAAAGGGAATACATCCAGTACAAAAGGTATGTAAAGTTAAATGTGCATGTGGAAATGAATTTGAAGTTAAATCAACTAAAGATGAAATTCAATTAGAATCATGTAATAAATGCCATTCATTCTATACAGGAAAGTTTAAAACTGTTAAGACTGGAAATGTACAAAAATTCAAAGATAAATATGGAATCACTGATTAATAGTGATTTTTTTCTAGGTGAAAAATATGAATATAGATGGAAAAAATATAAACATAGAAGATTTATTTGATCAAAAATATATGCATAAAGAAATCAAAAAAGGTATATTCTTATCACAATATCAATGTGAAGTATTACAAAGATATAATATTAATCCATATGAATGTTCTTCTATAAATGAATTAATATTTATGATAGATGAAGTACTTGAAGATGAAAGTGATGCTGATGATTTAGATAGTATATCAAAAGAGATAAGTGAATTTAATTATTATGCGAATACTAACAAGTGATTGAAAAATTACTTGTTTTTTGCTATCATTATAGTATGAAAAATAATAAGATAATAATATACGTGGGACTAATTATTGTATTAATATCAATATCATTATTATATATATTTAATGATAAGTCTTTAAGTGACAATATTTTTAATAAGAATTGGTATAAATATAATTATAAGACAGGTTATTATGATGTTATTAATATAAATAAAGATACATTTTCATATGTGATACCAACTAATACTAACGAAAGTAATCCATATGATAAATGTTCAAGATATAATTATGATTCTAAAAATAAAGAATTAAAGTTAAATTGTAATAAAAAATTAATTATTAAAGAAATAAAAGATGATTATATAGTTTTTAACATTGATAAACAAGATAATTATTTTTATTCATCAACATTAGATAGCTTAAATCATGAATTTTATAATATATTTAATATGAGTGTTAGTGAATATAAGAAATCTAAGGAAAGTGTCCTTGATTTAATAAAGGTTAAAAGTAATAAAATAAATGAAATATATAATAGTGATGAATATTCTAAAGTTATATTTATTGGTGATTTATGTACTAGTATAGAGTGTACTTTAGGACTTGATATAATTGAAAAATGGATTAATTTTGATAGTAATGTTTATTATATAGATTCTTCATCTTTAAATAAAAATGATTATAAGAACTTAAAAGTGCTTGGTGAAGAATTTAATGATGTATATCCATCTGTTTATGTTATCAAGAATAAAAAGGTTGTTGATAAGTATAAAATTAAGTGTAATGGATTTGATTGTAGTATGTATTATTAATTTTTATATATAATACATATTTTTTTCACTATTATTTCACAATGTGATATTATATTCTTATATGAGGTGGTATATGTGAAAGTATTAATAGTAGATGATGAAAAATTAATAAGAGATGTTATTAAAGAATATTGTTTTGAAAATAAATATGATGTAATGGAAGCTGAAAATGGAGTAGAAGCTTTAGAAAAAGCAGGAGATGCTGACTTTATAATTATGGATATAATGATGCCAAAGATGGATGGATTTACAGCATATAAAGAAATAAAAAAAAGATATAATACTCCAACTATAATGTTATCAGCAAGAAGCGAAGAATATGATATACTTGCTGGATTTGATCTTGGAATAGATGATTATATGACTAAACCTTTTAGTCCTAAAGAACTTATGGCAAGAATAAATGCTATATTGAAAAGATATAAAGGTGAAGAAAATACATTTGTTTATAAAGATTTAAAAGTTGATTATTTAGGACATGCAGTATATATTAAAGATAAAGAACTTATGCTTACGCCTAAAGAATATGATTTACTTGTATATTTCATAAATAATAAAGGTATTGCATTATCAAGAGAACAACTTTTGAATAATGTATGGAATTATGATTATTTAGGTAATGATAGAACAATAGATACACATATTAAAATGTTAAGAAATAATTTAAAAGAATATAGAGATTTAATAACTACTGTTAGAGGAATGGGGTATAAATTTGAAATTAAAAAATAGTAAAATTAGACATATCGTATGGGCATTTCTTATGGGATTCTCATGCTTTATTTTGCTGTTCCTTTTTTTTATGCAGATACTTCTTTTAAATTATTTTTATGAAATATATAAAACTAATCAATTAAATGATGTTGTTAGTAATTTAAAAACTACTAAAGATTTAGATGTCTATAAACTTGAAGATATTGCTTATGAATATGGAATATGTATTTCAGTTTATAACGATGGTAAAATTGATATAGTTTCTAACATGTATAATCAAGGTTGTTTAATTGGTGACTCAAAAACCGGTACTGATTATGTTAAATCTTTTGTAGAAAGTGGTAAAACTGAATCTACTGCTATATTCAATAATAAAAGATTTAACAACAAAACACTTGTTAAAGTACTTAAATATAATGATAGTGTGTACATTTTTTTAAACTCATCTATTCAACCACTTGATGCTTCAATAAGACTATTAAAAAGTCAATTTTTATATATATCTTTAATAATATTATCAGTATCATTAATAATAGGTTATTTTATATCAAGATTAATTTCAAAACCTATTGTTGATATAAGTAAACAAGCTCGTAAACTTGCTGATGGAAATTTTAATGTGAAATTCTCAACTGATAGTAAGATAGATGAAATTGCAGAACTTGCATCAACACTAGACCTTGCTAAAAATGAATTATCTAAAACAGATGAATTAAGAAGAGATTTACTTGCGAATGTAGGTCATGATTTAAAAACACCACTTACTATGATAAAAGCATATGCTGAAATGATTAAAGATTTTGAAAATATGTCAGTTCAAAAGAGAAATGAAAACTTAAATATAATTATAGAAGAAACTGATAGATTAAATGTACTTGTTAGTGATATATTAGATTTATCTAAATTGCAGGCTAATACTTATGAACTTAAAATAGAGGAATTTGATTTAGATAAACTTATTAGAGATGTAATAAAGAGATATTATATACTTATTGATTCTGAGGGATATGAATTTGTATATGAAAATGAAGAATCTATTATGGTAATGGGAGATAAAAAGAGAATTGAACAGGTTGTATACAATCTAATTAATAATGCGATAAATTATACTGGTGATGATAAGAAAGTTTATATTGAGCTTGTTAATGATAAAAAGAAAGTTACTGTTAAGATAAGAGATACTGGAAAAGGAATAAAAAAGGAAGATATTAAATATATATGGAATAAGTACTATCATAACGAAAAGAAACATAAAAGAAATGCATATGGGACTGGTCTTGGTCTTTCTATAGTAAAAACTATACTTGATAGTCATAATTATAAATATGGTGTTGATAGTAAGATTAATAAAGGTACTACTTTTTACTTTGAAATTAATAAAACAAATAAATCTAAAAGTGTGTTATAATTAATTTATTAAAAAGGAGGCTATATGGGAAAATATATATGTAAAATGTGTGGATATCTAGTAGATGTTGAAAGTATATCTAATGATTATGTTTGCCCTATGTGTGGTGCCAGGGAGTTTGAAGAAAGAGATGAAACAATAAGTTCTAATGCGCTTGATGCGATTATTGATTCAGTTGTTAGTGAAGCATTAGAAGTTAAAAGAGATAAAATTATTAATGATAAAGAAGAAGATAAAAGAGTTAGAATAAGTTCTAATAATCATGCGATAGGTAGAATACCTGAAAAATGTATTAACTGTGGACAATGTAAAAAAACATGTGAAAATATAGTTAATATAAGATATGATTTAAATGTGTGTAAAGAACCTATTTGTATAGGGTGTGGACAATGTATATTGAATTGTCCTACTGGAGCAATGATTCCAAAATATTCATTTAGAGATGTTAAAGATATAATTAATTCTAATGAAAAGATAGTTGTTGGTATAGTTGCTCCTGCAGTAAGAGTTTCTATTGGTGAGTGCTTTAATATGGAAGCTGGTGTTAATACTGAAGGAAAACTTGTAACAGCACTTAAAAAAAGTGGATTTGATTATGTATTTGATACAGCTTTCGGAGCGGATTTAACAATATTAGAAGAGGTTGCTGAATTTGCAGCAAGACTTACTAACAAAGGACCACTTCCTCAATTTACTAGTTGTTGTCCTGCTTGGGTAAAGTATGCTGAAATATACCATCCAGAACTTCTAAACAATTTATCAACATGTAAAAGCCCAATAGGTATGCAGTGTGCTATAATTAAAACATATTTTTGCGAGCAAAGAGGTATAGATCCTTCAAAGGTAGTTACTGTTGCGATAACTCCTTGTACTTCTAAGAAAATGGAAGCACGTGAATATACTCCAAATATTGATTATGTTGTTACAGCAAGTGAACTTGGAATTATGTTAAAAGAAGAAGATATAAATTTTGCTAGTCTTGGTGATACACCATATGATAGAATGCTTGGAGAAAGTAGTGGAAGTGGTGTGCTTTTTGGAAATTCTGGTGGAGTATGTGAATCAGCAATTAGAACATTATATAGAATAATGACTAAACATAATATGAAAAAAGATGAACTTGTTTTTGATGAACTTCGTGGATTTGAAGGCATAAAAGAAGCAACTGTTATGATTGATAAATATAAACTAAGAGTCGCAGTTGTTCAACAAATGGAGAATTTAGAAAAGTTACTTGAAAATGATTATTATAAAAAATTTCATTTTATTGAAGTTATGAATTGTAAAGGTGGATGCATAGGTGGAGGAGGACAACCATTATGTGCAATACCTAAATTAGATAAAATAAGAGAAGAAAGAACTAAAGGAATTCAATCAATTGATGGAAATAGAGCAGTGAGATTTGCTCATGACAATAAAGAATTAAAAGAATTATATAAAGAATTCTTAAAGAAACCATTAAGCGAAAAAAGCTTTAAATTACTTCATACTTCATATAGCGATAAAAGTAATTTATTACATGATAAATAAAAATTGCAAATTTTTTGCAATTTTTTTAAAAAACTTATTGACTTTTTGAAACAACTTTCATATAATAATATTGTCCAATAGATAATTGATTATATATAATATTAGTGATATGTAAATTTAATTATTTATGTGTTATGTAATATAATGTAATCTAAATTATTTTAGTGAAAAAGTTCTATATTTATTTCATTATTTATATTGGGTAGTTATATTTATATTTCAATTATATGTTTATATGTAATATTAATTTATTATATATTTATGTATCTATCTTATTTATAAAATAATTGTACTTATGTATATAAATAATAAATAGTCTTATTAATTTAAGAAATAGAATACTTATCTACTAAGGACAAATGGTATATCGTTGAGAAAGAAAAACTCAAAATGATAAGTAATTATGCTAAATACTGATAATATTTAGAAGTATTT
>OIZL01001355.1_pt1 | contig 13439 bp, 14 predicted proteins | sample 1588541 | NCBI WGS metagenome assembly OIZL01 (sample SAMN03283285) | human gut metagenome | biome: human-associated habitat; material: feces | host: Homo sapiens | place: Peru | collected 2012 | reverse complement strand
GACTTGAATACCGACAAGGGCAAGGCGGAGAACAAAAAGAGCGTTGTCAAATACGACAAATGGTACACGCCCGAAAAGGAAGCGAAATACCCGACCTCCTTCAAGGTGGATTTTGTCGGGCAGCCGTATGAGGGTGCCTGTTACTACCGCATTACCCGCTGCCCGATTTGCATTTACACGGAGAAACTCGGTGTTTCCGAACTCATGCCGTTGTTCTGCGAACTTGATGAAGTGATGATCACGCTTCAGCACGGCGTGCTGCACAGAAAACAGACGCTGGCGAATGGCGGAGAGTATTGCGACTACTTTATTACCGGAAACAGAGAATAAACGGAGAAGCTCGTATCGGTCAATAGCTGATACGAGCTTCTTTTCATATTTTTTAGATTGTGTTTCTTCAGACCTTCCACCCGGCAGCCTGCTTGCGTTCCACCACAAAGCGGCGGTAAAGGCCGTCCACAGCCACCAGCTCGTCATGCGTGCCCTGCTGGACGATCTCGCCGTGATCGACCACAAAAATTTGGTCGGCATGGCGCACGGTTTTCAGCCGGTGGGCGATCATGATGACCGTCTTATCGTGGGTCAATTCCGCAACGGCCTCCATCAGCTCCTTTTCATTTTCGGGGTCAACATTGGCAGTGGCCTCGTCCAGAATGATGATAGGCGCATCCTTCATAATCGCCCGGGCGATGGAAATGCGCTGGCGCTCGCCGCCGGAAAGCGAGCTGCCTGCCTCGCCGATGACGGTGTCAAAGCCGTCCGGCAGTGCCATGATAAAGTCGTAGCACCGCGCCTTCTTTGCAGCGGCCTGCACCTCCTCCATGGAGGCGTCGGGCTTGCCGAAGCGGATATTGTTGGCAATGGTGTCGGAGAACAGATAGACCCTCTGGAACACGAAGGAGAAGTTGCGGATCAAGCTGTCGTAGCTGTATTCCCGCACATCCCGTTCGTCGAGGCGCACGCTGCCTGACTGCACGTCCCAGAACCGCGCCATGAGATTGCACAGCGTGGTCTTGCCGCTTCCAGAGGGGCCGACGATGGCGACGGTGGTTTTCTCCGGGATGGTCAGGGATACATCACGGAGAATCGACTTGCTGCCATAGGAGAAGTTGACATGGCTGAGGGAAATAACGTCATTATCGATAACGACATTATTACAGCGTTCTTTTTGCTGCTTGTCAATGCGAATTGCACACTCCTTTGCAAAAACATACCTTGACAAATCTCATCTCAGAAGCGGATTTTAGAGGACTACGCAAGAAAGAACGGCTTTACCAATATCCGGCATTTTACAGATGACGGAATCCGGGGGACTACGTTCAAGCGTCCGGGGCTTGACGCTATGTTAGACGAAATCCGGGCGGGGAACGTGGCGACTGTTATCATCAAAGACCAGAGCCGAATCGGGCGTGACGTGGTTGAAGTGGGGCTTTTGAAGCGCACCTTTGACGAATACCATGTGCGTTTTATCGCCGCCGTTGTGCGCCGTATCTTCCAGAGCGTCCTTGCCGGGGAAACCATAGCCAGCATAGCAAAGGCACTCCGCGCCGAAAAAATCCCTATCCCGTCCGAGCATTGGAAACGGGCGGGCGAGCCAGTCCGGGCGGCAAAGTACGCCGACCCCTACGCATGGTCAGCGACCACTATCGGCTACATACTGAAACGCCCGGAATATATGGGGCGCAAGGTACTGGGGAAAACCGTATGCGAGAACTACAAGACCAAGAGCAGCCGAAAGACCGCGCCGGAGGAACAATATACCTTCGAGGGCGCAATCCCCGCCATTGTGGACGTGAAAACGTGGCAGACCGTACAGAAGATACGGGAAACCGTGCGCCGCGCCCCGAAGCGGCAGAACGCCCCGAACCGTTTGACCGGGCTTCTCTACTGCGCCGACTGCGGCTCAAAACTCACACACCGCTACAACCTTGTGCAAGGGAAATGGGTGGAGGACGCTTTTATCTGCTCCGGCTACCGCCATTTAATCCATGACTGCACCATGCACCATATCCCCACGGTGAAGATTGAAGCCGCCATACTTGCCGTTATCCAGCGTGTGAGCTGGTTACCCGGCTTCTTGCCGAGTATGACGAGGAACAGACCGGGCTGGAAACGTCCATAGCGGAATGGCAGAGGCAGATTGAAAACTGGAACGCCGACAAGCTGAAAACAGACCAGTTTATCCAGCTTGTGAAACGCTACACGGATTTCTCCGAGCTTACAACGCCCATGCTCAATGAGTTTATCGAGAAAGTGATTGTGTATGAGGGCGAGGGGCGGGGGAATGACCGCCGCCAGCGGATAGACATTTACCTAAACTTTATCGGGGCTTTTGAAGTACCCGCCCATATCGTCACCCCGGAGGAACTGGAAGCCGAGGAAAAACGACTTGCACACAGCCGGGAATGGCAAAAGGAATGGCGGGAGAAACGCAAAGCCGCAGAGCCGCCCAAGCCGCCTAAGAAAAAATCCATAAAGGAGCTTATGGAACTGGAAAAGACCGGGGCAGAGCTTACGCCGGAAGAAACGGAACGGCTTGCGGAACACCGCCGGAAGAAAGCCGCACAGCATAAGGCGTGGCGCGAAAGGCAGAAAGCCGGACAGCCTAAGGCAAGGACGCTCAAAGAGCTTGCCGCCGCCCAGAAAGAGGGGAAAGCCCTAACGCCGGAGGAATCGGAACGTCTGGAAGCCCACAAGAGCCGGAAGAAAATAGCAAGGGAAAAACTGGTACAGCAAGCCGCAACCGACCCGGCAGCGGCGGCAGAGCTTGCAAAGAAACGGGCGCATCAATCCCAAGCCACCAAGAAATCCCGGCAGAAAATGTATGAGGAAGCCGCCACTGGAAACCCGGAAGCGGTGGAACGCTATGAGAATTACCTTGTCACAAGGAGGGAATCATACCACAGGAAAAAACAGGAAGCGGAGCGAACCGCATAAGGACTGAAAAACAAAAGGCGCATTGTGGAAATGTGCATAACAGGCTACGGAATCCCTCTCATTCCTATCTTACCTAAAGGTAAGTATCGCACAATAAAGTGAGTAGTTTACATACATTCTCAGTGGAATTACAATTATTTCAGCAAGGTGAAAATTGCAAATTAACACCTATTTTCAAAGGAGGATATTGGTATGGAGTTCAAATGGCTTAACGAGGGGCAGATTAAAACAGAAAATAATAAAATAGAAATGTTTGCCCCGGCACAAAGTGACTTTTTCTTTAACAATGGTTCGGTTAGTGCGGAGGGAATTACGCCGGAATCTTTGTGCAATGCCCCGTTTTATCACACAGAAATAACAGGTGATTTTGTAATGCGTGTAAAAGTATCCCATGACTTCAAGGATACTTATGATTCTGCTTCCATTATGGTTATGCATGATATGCAAAACTGGGCGAAATCATGCTTTGAAATGACAGATTTTGGGACACACGCTGTTGTCAGTGTGATTGCAAGGAATGGGGAATGTGATGACGCAAATGGGTGTAACATTGACGGTAATGAGGTTTGGCTGCAAGTATGCAGATGTGGCAACTCCTTTGCATTCCATTATTCGGTTGACGGCAAAAAATTCTATATGACGAGGTTTTTTAATCTTCCTGTTAGTGAAACCGTAAAGGTAGGACTGCTTCCGCAGGCTCCTGTCGGAAATGGAGGAACAAGAGTTTATTCAGACCTTACTTTTGAACAGAAAACAGTAAAAAATATTCGTATGGGCGAATAGGGGGAAATACATTACTCCCAAAACGAAGAAGCAGACTGAAATCTTTAACGGTTCAAGTCTGTTTCTTTTATAGCACGTTTTCCTCTCCCCAATCACATATTGCGTTTAATATGGGTATCAATGATTTTCCACGTTCAGTTAAACTATATTCCACTTTAGGCGGTATTTGTGGGTATTCCTCTCTATGCACTAATTTATCAGCTTCAAGCTCTTTTAACGTGGCGCTTAATGTTTTATAGGAGATTTTTTCAATATATTTTTTCATTTCGTTAAATCGGACAACACCAAATTCCGCTAAAACATATAATATCGTCATTTTATATTTTCCACTAATCAATGATAACGTATAACTGAATCCGGTACTCTTAAAACACTCATTTGAAATAAGACGTTCATTCATTTTATGCTTTCCTTTCCGGTAGTCTATAACCTTTGTGCTAGTATCGCACTTAAATGTGCGTACTTACTTTTAGTTGTATTCTTGCTATGATAATAATATCTTGTCCGGGAAAAGTCAATCCCGCAATAAAAGGAGGATAATTTTATGAGCAAAAAAATAGTAGTAATCACAGGTAGCCCACGTAAAAAAGGGAACAGTTTTGCCATGACAGAGGCTTTTATCAAAGCGGCAGAAAAAAAGGGGGCATACAATAACCCGGTTTGATGTTGCAATGATGAATGTGGGGGGATGTCGTGCTTGCGAAACTTGTTTCAAGACAGGGAAAGCCTGTTCTTTTAATGACGATTTTAACATCATAGCTCCTGCTATTCAGGACGCAGACGCAATCGTGTTTTCCATGCCGGTTTACTGGTACTCAATTCCATCACAGATTAAAGCAGTGATTGACAAGCTGTTTTCATTCTATAATGCAAAGGTTGACATTGCGGATAAAGAATGTGCATTGATTTCCTGTTGTGAGGAAAATGATGAATCCGTTTTTGACGGTGTGCGTGTTCCGATAGAGCGTTCTGCCGCATTGTTAAACTGGAAAATGGTAGGAACAGTATTAGTTCCAGCAGTTGTCAATGTTGGAGATATTGATAAAACGAATGGCTGTAAACAGGCAGAAGATTTGGCAAATAAATTTTAATAAGTATAATGCAGTGGGTGGCGGTTTAAAATGCTGTCACCCTCTGAATTATAAAAATACAACCGTAAACCAATCACCGCCCCATGTGGGAGAAAGGGGGAATTTTCTATGGATTGCACAGAAGCCGTGGAAGAAGTTTTGCGGCATTACAGCAGGCGAATCCGGCTTGCCGCCCTTGAAAACGGACACGTCAACACAGACACCGAGGACAGCATAAAACAGCGGCTTATCACCGCCCTGTTCCAGTTACGCTTTGACTGAAAAGGGCTGCATGACGGGAGGTGGTATTTGTCGGGAAGATAGTCATGCTTACAATTCAGCGACACCGAAGAAAAAGCGGTTGAGAAAGCCATAGCCGCCCTTGCGGATATGATACCTCTGGAAGCCGTACAGTTGCCCCACTCCCCGGCACTTACTTTTCCGGGATTGGAAATCAGACTACACCAACGCCGGGTACTGAAAAATGGGATTGACGTTTCCCTCACCCGTCTGGAATACGGCGCACTCTGCTACCTTGCCGCCAGTCCGGGGAGGGTATTCACAAAGGCGCAAATCTTTGAAGCCGTGTGGCGCATGGGGAGCGAAAGTTGCCAGTCAAGCGTTACAAATGTGATATGCAATCTGCGGAAAAAGATAGAGCCGGACAGCAGGAATCCCACTTACATAAAGACCATTTTAGGGATAGGTTACAAGTTTGTTTCCGGGGAATAACAACAGGATAACCGCCGCTATTGGCGAAGATACGAAACAGGAAATCGGGGAATAAGGTTTCCTGTTTTTTTACGCCCGTTTTGCTTTTCCCCGGCTTTACAGCGGGAGAAAATACCGCCGCAAAGTTGGCGAAAGTCAAGCCATGCAAGCCGGGGGAAAATGGCGAAAGCCAGCACAGTGGAATCCGTCACTTTCTAAGAGCAAGATTCTACCACAGTACCAAATTTCGCTAACCGATTGAAAAGAAGATACACTTTTTCTTATTCCCTACTTGACATTACCCAAAAGGAACAATTCTGGTGGAGTGCGGAAAAATGCTCCAAAGGGGTGCGCCCAAGCTGGGGAAGGACGGAAAGCCCATGAAGGATAAGCATGGCAAGGTCATTTATGAGCCGTACCGAATCAAGGTCCTAAATACCATCAACTTCAAGAAGTCCATGCACTATAACCCCTTTGCATACATCCACTCGGAAAAGGATATTTTGAAGCTGGTGACAACGCTGATTGCTAATACAAAAGGCGAGGGCAAGGCCGGAGATGATTTCTGGGTCAAGGCGGAAACATTGCTGTATTGCGCGTTGATCGGATATATCCACTATGAAGCCCCGGTGGAAGAACAAAACTTTGCCACACTCATCGAGTTCATCAACGCCATGGAAGTCCGGGAGGACGACGAGGAGTTCAAGAACCCGGTGGACCTGATGTTTGATGCACTGGAAGCCGAGAAGCCAAATCACTTTGCGGTGCGCCAGTATAAGAAATATAAGCTGGCCGCCGGCAAAACCGCTAAGTCGATTTTGATTTCCTGCGGTGCGCGTCTGGCCGTATTTGATATTGCGGAGCTGCGCGAGGTTACATCCTACGATGAGTTGGAACTGGATACGCTGGGAGACAGAAAAACGGCTCTGTTCCTCATTATGAGTGATACGGATGACAGTTTTAACTTTCTCATTTCCATGTGCTACACCCAGTTATTCAACCTGCTTTGTGAAAAGGCAGATGATGTGTACGGAGGCAGGCTTCCGGTTCATGTGCGCTGTTTGATTGATGAGTGTGCCAACATCGGGCAGATCCCGAAACTGGAAAAGCTGGTGGCCACCATCCGAAGCCGTGAAATCTCTGCCTGTCTGGTGTTGCAGGCACAGAGCCAGCTCAAGGCAATTTACAAAGATAATGCCGATACCATCATCGGCAATATGGATACTTCCATCTTCTTGGGTGGCAAAGAGCCAACAACGCTGAAAGAGCTGGCGGCTGTTCTGGGAAAGGAGACCATAGACACTTACAACACCGGAGAGAGCCGGGGACGGGAGACCTCCCACTCGCTCAACTATCAGAAATTGGGAAAAGAGCTGATGAGCCAGGACGAGCTGGCAGTTATGGATGGCGGCAAGTGCATCTTGCAGTTGCGCGGTGTGCGTCCGTTTCTTTCAGACAAGTATGACATTACCAGACACCCTAATTTCAAATACACAGCTGATGCAGACAAGCGAAATACCTTTGATATTGAAGCATTTTTGTCTGCCAGACTAAAACTCAAGCCTGATGAGGTCTGCGATGTATATGAAGTAGACACGGAGGGCGTGTAATACGGTTCCGCTGAGAAAGGAGTGATCGTATCTATTTGCCGCAACTGCCTCTGTTGAGGCCATTGGCGTACAAAGCGGACAATCGCAAGAAAAATAATGAAAAAGGAGGACAGCCGGAATCATGCCCCCGGAAACCGGGCGGCAGATTGTTCCGGCTTTTGTATGCCTATGAAACATGACAAACCTATTTTTTAATCAGATTCCGGCTAACAAACTATATGGCATTTTTTGAACAGGCAATTACCGTTCTTCAGACTCTCGTTATCGCTCTGGGCGCTGGTCTTGGTATCTGGGGTGTCATCAACCTGTTGGAAGGTTACGGCAACGACAACCCTGGCGCAAAATCTCAGGGCATGAAGCAGCTCATGGCCGGCGCTGGTGTAGCCGTAGTCGGCATGGTCCTTGTACCTCTGCTCTCCGGGCTGTTCTCTGTCTAAGCGTTCCTGCATGAAATCCTTGCCGCTCCCGCAGTTCTGCGGGGGCGGCGGAAAGGAGGTTGACACCGTATGGATTTCTTACTTGAAGCCCTGACGAATTGGCTGAAAGAAATGCTGGTGGGCGGTATTATGAGCAACCTTTCGGGGATGTTTGACAGTGTAAACCAACAGGTAGCGGATATATCCGTACAGGTAGGACAGACCCCACAGGGATGGAATGGCAGTATTTTCAATATGATTGAGAATCTGTCCAACTCCATCATGGTGCCGATTGCAGGTGTGATCCTGGCTATCGTGATGACCGTAGACCTGATCCAGATGATTGCAGACAAGAACAACCTGCATGATGTGGATACCTGGATGATTTTCAAGTGGGTGTTCAAATCAGCTACCGCCATCCTCATTGTCACAAACACATGGAATATCGTGATGGGCGTCTTTGATATGGCGCAGAGCGTGGTGGCGCAGGCGGCAGGGATTATCAATTCGGATGCGTCCATTGACATTTCCTCAGTTATGACCGATCTGGAACCGAGGCTGATGGAAATGGATTTGGGACCGCTGTTCGGACTGTGGTTCCAATCCCTCTTTATTGGCATTACCATGTGGGCGTTATATATCTGTATCTTTATCGTCATTTATGGCCGTATGATTGAGATCTACCTTGTGACTTCGGTGGCTCCCGTTCCAATGGCTGCCATGATGGGCAAAGAATGGGGCGGTATGGGACAGAATTACCTCCGATCCCTGCTGGCACTGGGCTTTCAGGCGTTTCTCATTATCGTCTGCGTGGCAATTTATGCTGTGCTGGTGCAGAACATCGCTCTGGAAGATGACATCATCATGGCAATCTGGAGCTGCGTGGGCTACACCGTACTGCTATGTTTTACGCTGTTCAAAACCGGCAGTCTCGCCAAATCAGTCTTTCAGGCGCACTAAAACGGAAGGAGGTTTCCACATTGGCTTATGTACCCGTACCCAAGGACTTAACAAAAGTCAAAACAAAGGTCATGTTCAATCTGACCAAGCGGCAGCTTATCTGCTTCACGGGCGGAGCGCTTATTGGCGTACCGCTTTTCTTTTTGCTCAGAAAACCTACCGGAAACAGTGTAGCGGCTATGTGTATGATGCTGGTTATGCTGCCCTTCTTTATGCTGGCTATGTACGAAAAGCATGGACAGCCCCTGGAAAAGATCGTGGGCAACATTCTCAAAGTAGCTGTGATCCGTCCAAAGCAGCGACCTTACCAGACCAACAACTTTTATGCCGTATTAAAGCGGCAGGAAATGCTCGATAAGGAGGTGTATGACATTGTTCACCGTAATAAAAAAATGGCTGCGTCGGATGTTCGGAAAAAACGAGGAAAAAACTGTGCAGCTGGTAAAGACAAAGAAAAAACTGTCCCGCGCCGATAAGAAGCAGATCGAAGCGGCCATTGCCCGCGCTAACCGCACGGACAAAAAAGGAAAATCTGCGCAGGACAGTATCCCTTATGAACGGATGTGGCCGGACGGAATCTGCCGCATATCAGACAGCCACTACACAAAGACTATCCAGTTTCAGGACATTAACTATCAGCTCTCCCAAAACGAAGATAAGACGGCAATCTTTGAGGGTTGGTGTGATTTCCTCAATTATTTTGACAGCTCGATTCATTTCCAGCTGTCTTTTTTGAACCTTGCGGCATCGGAGGAGACCTTTGCTAACTCTATTTCCATCCCGCCCCAGAGGGACGCCTTTGACAGTATCCGCGAGGAATACACCACAATGCTGCAAAATCAGCTGGCCAGAGGTAACAACGGTCTCATCAAGACCAAATACCTGACCTTTGGTATCGACGCGGACAGCATCAAAGCTGCCAAGCCCCGTCTGGAGCGTATTGAGACCGATATACTTAATAACTTTAAGCGTCTTGGTGTAGCTGCCAGAACGCTGGACGGTAAAGAAAGGCTTTTTCAGCTTCATGCGGTATTCCACATGGATGAACAACTCCCGTTTCAGTTTGAATGGGACTGGCTGGCTCCTTCCGGTCTGTCCACAAAGGATTTTATTGCACCAAGCTCCTTTGAGTTCCGCACCGGCAAGCAGTTCCGTATGGGTAAGAAATACGGAGCTGTTTCTTTTTTGCAGATTCTCGCACCGGAGCTGAATGACCGTCTGTTGGCTGATTTTCTGGATATGGAAAGCTCGCTCATTGTGAGTATGCACATTCAGTCGGTGGATCAGGTGAAAGCCATCAAAACGGTAAAGCGAAAGATTACCGACCTGGACCGCAGCAAGATCGAGGAACAGAAAAAAGCAGTCCGTGCCGGATACGACATGGACATCATTCCATCTGACCTTGCTACCTACGGCAGTGAAGCGAAAAAACTCTTGCAGGATTTGCAGAGCCGCAACGAGAGAATGTTCCTTTTGACCTTTCTGGTGCTGAACACAGCGGACAATCCCCGTCAGCTTGGCAACAACATCTTTCAGGCAGGCTCTATTGCCCAGAAGTATAACTGTCAGCTGACCAGGCTGGACTTCCAGCAGGAAGAAGGGCTGATGAGCTGTCTGCCTCTGGGTCTCAATCAGATTGAGATTCAGCGAGGACTGACCACCAGTTCCACAGCTATCTTTGTGCCCTTCACTACGCAGGAACTGTTCCAGAACGGGAAAGAAGCTCTGTACTACGGCATCAATGCTCTGTCCAACAACCTCATCATGGTGGACAGAAAGCTGCTGAAAAACCCCAACGGCCTGATTCTGGGTACGCCGGGTTCCGGTAAGTCCTTCAGCGCAAAACGAGAAATTGCCAACTGCTTTTTGCTTACCAGCGATGATGTCATTATCTGTGACCCGGAAGCGGAGTACGCACCTCTTGTTGAGCGTCTGCATGGGCAGGTCATCAAGATCTCACCTACTTCAACCAACTATATCAATCCGATGGATCTGAATCTGGACTATTCGGATGATGAAAGCCCGCTGTCACTCAAGTCTGACTTTATCCTCAGCTTGTGTGAGCTGATCGTGGGCGGTAAGGAGGGCTTGCAGCCGGTGCAGAAAACCATTATTGACCGTTGTGTACGGCTGGTTTACAACGAATATCTCAATGACCCAAAGCCGGAGAATATGCCGATTTTAGAGGACCTTTATAACCTGTTGCGGGAGCAGGAAGAAAAAGAAGCTCAGTACATTGCAACGGCATTGGAAATCTATGTAACGGGTTCTTTGAATGTGTTCAATCATCAGAGCAATGTGGACATTGATAACCGGATTGTCTGCTACGACATCAAGGAACTGGGCAAGCAGCTTAAAAAAATCGGTATGCTGGTAGTTCAGGATCAGGTGTGGAACCGTGTCACCATCAACCGTGCCGCTCACAAGTCTACCCGCTACTACATCGACGAGATGCACTTGCTTTTGAAGGAGGAACAGACCGCTGCTTATACGGTAGAAATTTGGAAGCGATTCAGAAAATGGGGCGGCATCCCCACCGGAATCACGCAGAACGTCAAAGATCTACTTTCCAGCCGCGAGGTGGAAAATATCTTTGAAAATTCCGACTTCGTGTATATGCTCAATCAGGCAGGCGGAGACCGTCAGATCCTCGCCAAGCAGCTGGGCATTTCCACACACCAGTTATCTTATGTGACTCACTCCGGTGAGGGCGAGGGTCTGCTGTTCTATGGCTCTACAATCCTGCCTTTCGTGGATCACTTCCCGAAGAATACCGAGCTTTACCGCATTATGACCACCAAACCTCAAGAATTGAAAAAGGAGGATGAATGATTATGAATCTCAACGTTTTGAAGAAAAACCCGTTGATGTTTTTTGACAGGGCGGTAAATGCCCAGCGCAGCCAGCTGCTTACGGTCATGGCCGATGCGGTCAGCGAGTGCCGCACGGCGGCAGACCAGGCAGCCGAACTGAATGAGACCGGTCAGGTGGGGCTGCTCCGTCTGGCAGAGGTCTGGAGCACCATCCGTGCCAAGGAAGGTATGGGTGGTCTGGTTCTGGAAGGAACCGAAGTGAAGATCCTGTCCGATGTGGTGGCACAGTTTTATGCCTACCTGTCCGGCTGTATGTTCAACGATCCGGTGGGAATGGCCATTTATGCAGAGCTGCACTACATGATGTCCTCCCTCATGCTGGGAGAATGGTTTGAATAAGGAACCGCGCCTGCGCTTTACTGATGAGGAACGGTCTGACCCTGCACTGGAAAAGCCGATCCGTAAAGCGGAGAAAGCTGCGGCCAGAGCAGATAAGGCGCAGGCCAATATTCCGAAGAAAAAGGTCAGGCAGACGGTCATTGACCCGGATACCGGAAAAAAGACCTCGAAGCTGACCTTTGAGGACAAGAAAAAGCCACCTTCCAAAGTTTCTCAAGGAGTCAGGGAAGCTCCCGTCCATCTGGTTGCGGGCAAGCTCCACAAAGAGATCAGGGAAACAGAGCAGGACAATGTGGGCGTGGAAAGCGCCCACAAGTCCGAGGAGGCGGTGGAGACCGGCGCTTATCTGGTGCGGGAGGGCTATCGCAGCCACAAACTGAAGCCGTACCGCAAAGCAGCTCAGGCAGAGCACCAACTGGAAAAGGCAAATGTAAATGTTCTGTACCAGAAATCTTTGCAGGAAAATCCCCAGTTTGCCAGCAATCCGCTTTCCCGCTGGCAGCAAAAGCAGGCCATCAAAAAGCAGTATGCCGCCGCCAAACACGCCGGTCAGACTGCCGGAAATACCGCCCAGGCTGCGTCCAAAACCGGAAAAGCCGCAAGGACGGTAAAAGAAAAGGCACAGCAGGCAGGGGCGTTCGTCATGCGCCACAAGAAGGGTTTCCTGATGGCAGGGGTTTTGTTCCTCATTACCTGTATGCTGATGAATACCATGTCCTCCTGCTCCATGATGGCGCAGAGCATCGGTTCCGTTCTCTCCGGCACCACTTATCCGTCGGATGACCCGGAAATGCTGGCAGTGGAGGCAGATTATGCAGCCAGAGAAGTCCAGTTGCAGGAGGAAATCGACAACATTGAAAGCAGCCACCCAGGGTATGACGAGTATCGCTATGACCTTGGTATGATCGGTCATGACCCTCATGAACTGGCAGCATTTCTGTCTGCCGTCTTGCAAGGTTACACCCAGCAGAGCGCTCAGGCAGAGCTGGCGCGTGTGTTTGCAGCACAGTATCAGCTGACGCTTACTGAGGAAGTGGAGATTCGCTACCGCACGGAGACCTCCACCGACCCGGAGACCGGCGAGACCACCTCAGAAGAAGTCCCCTATGAGTATTACATTTTGAATGTGAAACTCACCAGCAAGCCCATTTCCGCTGTGGCGTCGGAGTTACTGACCCCGGAGCAGATGGAAATGTATCAGGTTTACCGGCAGACCATGGGCAATAAGCCGCTGTTGTTTGGCGGTGGTTCCCCTGACATGAGCAATTCCGAGGACTTGACCGGTGTACAGTTTGTAAATGGAACCCGTCCCGGAAATCCGCAGTTGGTGGAGCTGGCCAAGCGTCAGGTCGGCAATGTGGGCGGCTATCCTTATTGGAGCTGGTATGGCTTTGACAGCCGCGTGGAGTGGTGCGCCTGCTTTGTATCCTGGTGTTATAACCAGGCTGGAAAAAGTGAGCCGCGCTTTGCAGGCTGTGAGTGGCAGGGCGTTCCGTGGTTCCAGTCTCATGGACAATGGGGTGCAAGAGGCTATAACAATCTGGCTCCCGGAGATGCAATTTTCTTTGATTGGGATTTAGATGGGACAGCAGACCATGTGGGTATCGTGATCGGTACGGATGGCAGCCGTGTTTATACGGTGGAGGGAAATTCCGGCGATGCCTGCAAGATCAAAAGTTATGACCTGAATTATCAAAGTATTAAGGGCTACGGCCTGATGAACTGGTAACAGACTTTGAG
>OIZL01001354.1_pt1 | contig 13451 bp, 12 predicted proteins | sample 1588541 | NCBI WGS metagenome assembly OIZL01 (sample SAMN03283285) | human gut metagenome | biome: human-associated habitat; material: feces | host: Homo sapiens | place: Peru | collected 2012 | reverse complement strand
AAGCTGGTGATGGCATGGTGGGGCAACCAGGTTCGCAACGAGAGAACCCAGCAGGCTCTGGACAAGTATCATGAGCTGAATCCCGATGTTGAGGTGGAAGGCCAGTTCAACCAGTGGAACGACTACTGGCAGAAGCTCGCAACCGATTCTGCAGGAGATGCTCTTCCGGATATCGTCCAGATGGACTATTCCTACATTGATCAGTATGTAAAGTCCGGTCAGCTTCTCGATCTGACTCCCTACATTGAGAGCGGCGCACTGGACGTTTCCAATATTCCGGACAACATCGTGGCGATGGGGCAGGTTGGAGAAGGAAACTATGGCATTCCTTCCGGCGTTACCGGCTCCTGCCTGTTCTACAACAAGACAGCGACCGAAGAGGCTGGTGTTGAGATCAAGCAGAACATGACTCTGGATGAGTTCATTGAGATCGCAAAGGTTATGAAGGAGAAGACCGGATACAATGTACGTCTCGAGCAGGGCGGCAGCTACATTTCTGAGTGGCTCCGCGGCAGAGGAACTCCCTTCACAGAGGCGAAGCTCCCTGTTGGAGAAGAGGACATGACAGAGTTTTTCCAGATCCTTGCTGATGGAATCAGCGATGGCTGGCATCTGACTCCGGATCTGGGAACCTCCACCGGCGTTGAGGATGATGCGCTCGTTTACGGCGCAAGCCCGGAGACCATGGTATGGTGCGGGACCAGCGGAAGCTCCAACATGCTGACGTCATACCAAGCTGCTGCTCCGGAAGGAACTGAGATTGCACTGATGACCATCCCGACTGCAGATCCGCAGAAATCGAGCTATCTGAAGCCTTCGATGTACTTCTCAGTAAGTGCCAACACAAAGGATCCTGATGCTGCAGTAGCACTTCTGAACTATCTCATCAATTCGGAAGACTGCAATGACATCCTTCTTGGAGAGCGCGGCGTTCCCGCTTCGACTGCAATTGTAGATTCTCTGAAGGATAAGATTTCCGAGACTGATCAGAAGGCAATGGATTATGTAACGGATGTTGTTACTCCGAACTGCTCCCCGATCGACCCTCCGAACCCGGAAGGCTGGAGCGAGTTTAACGATACGCTTGGCAAGCTGCAGGAGGCAGTTGGCTACGGTCAGACTACTCCTGAGGATGCAGCAAAGCAGCTCTGCGAAAAGGCAGCTGCACTGTGGGGAAACTGATCGGATTCGGATCAGAACAGGATGAAATAAGGAAACTCCTTGGGTTCATTACAGAAGGGGAGGCGCAATGGGCCTCCCCTTCTAATCGGGCAACGACTGTTCCGCCATGCGGCCAGGGACATTCGGGGCCCGATTTTTGCTTTGAGTTACCGTAAACCAGTACCGCGAACTGCGGCGGGGGAAATAAAAATGGGAACAAAAATACGTAAATTTATGAACAAAGAAAGCACCTGCGGCTTTGTCTTTGCTCTTCCTTTTACCATCGGCTTTCTGATGTTTCTTCTGGTGCCGATGCTGATGTCACTGTACTACTCCTTCTGTGATTACAACATCCTGACACCGGCGAAGTTCTCGGGACTTGGCAACTATGTCAAGATGTTCACCGGTGATGTCACGTTCAAGCATTCGCTGAAGGCAACCTTCTACTTCGCCTTCGTGTCGGTGCCGCTCAAGCTGGTCTTTGCACTGATTGTCGCGATGATTCTCGAGAAGAACTCGAGGATGTCCGGCTTCTACCGTGCAGCCTACTACCTGCCCTCTATCATTGGCGGATCGGTAGCTGTGGCGGTTCTGTGGAAGAGAATGTTCGCTGTAGACGGAACGATCAACAGCCTGCTCCAGATGGTCGGAATCGACTGTCACAGGGCCTGGCTCGGGGATACAAAGACGGCGATCTGGGTTCTGATCATCCTGACGGTATGGCAGTTCGGATCATCGATGCTGGTATTCCTTGCATCTCTGAAGCAGATTCCGGTCGACCTGTATGAGGCGGCAAGAGTGGACGGCTCCGGAAAGATCTACACGTTCTTCAAGATTACGCTCCCTCTTCTGACACCGACCATTTTCTTCAACCTTGTCATGCAGATGATCAACGGCTTCCTGGCATTTACGCAGAGCCTGATCATCACACAGGGAAAACCGATGGACACGACGCTGTTTTATGCGGTTTACATGTATCAGCAGTCGTTCCAGTTTAATAACGCAGGCTACGGTGCGGCAATGGCATGGGTGATGCTGGTCATCATCGGACTGTTCACGCTGCTGCTGTTCAAGACGAAAAAATTCTGGGTATATGATGCGGGGGATTCCGAATGAAAACAAAACGAATCGTTGGTGCGTCCATTTATCACATATTGGTCTTCGGATTCGGGCTGGTCATGCTCTATCCCCTGATGTGGATGTTCTTCAGCTCGCTGAAGGAGACAACCACCATCTTTACGACAGCAGGTCAGCTGATTCCGACACACATTACCTTTGACAACTATGCAAACGGCTGGAAGGGCTTTGCGGGGATTAAGTTCGGAGTATTCCTCAAGAATTCTCTGTTCATTGCGATCGTTGCAACCTTCGGTACGCTGATGTCCTCTGCCTTCGTGGCATACAGCTTTTCAAGATGCAAGAAGTTCAAGCTGAGAGGAATTCTGTTTGCTGCAATGCTGGCATCGATGATGCTTCCGGGACAGATCCTGATGGTACCGCAGTACCTGTGGTACAAGAAGCTTGGCTGGGTTGGTTCGTACCTTCCTCTGATCGTGCCGTTTTTCTTTGCGGTGCAGGGATATTTTGTCTATCTGATGATGAACTTCATCGAAGGAATTCCGACGGATCTGGATGAGGCAGCGAAGATCGATGGCTGCTCCTATTACAGCATCTTTTTCCGGATTATTTTTCCTCTTATGAGACCCGCCCTGGTGACGGGAGGAATCTTCTCCTTCATGTGGAGATGGGATGACTTCATGTCTGCACTGCTTTATGTGAATAAGGCGGCACAGTATCCGGTTTCTCTTGCGCTGAAGCTGTTCTCAGATCCGGGTTCCACCTCGGACTATGGCGCAATGTTTGCAATGGCTGTCGTATCTCTGATTCCGATTCTGATCATCTTCTTCATTTTCCAGAAGCAGCTGGTAGAAGGAATCGCAACCTCGGGACTGAAAGGATAATCCGCAGTTGCGGAGAAAGAGGGAATATATATGGAAAAGACATGGAAGATAGAATTGAGCGGCTTTGCGGATGAAATCAATCCGCAGGTGGATGAGCAGATCCGCGTGCTGAAGAAGCTTGGCATGCATTATGTGGAGATGCGCGGAGCAAACGGCAAGGGACTTGTGGAATACCCGCTGGATGAGGTGGAGAAGATCAAGGAGCAGCTGGATGAGAATGACATCCATCTGTCCTCCGTCGGATCTCCGATTGGAAAGATTCCGATTACGCAGGATTTTGAAGACCACTTCAAGCTGTTCTGCCATACGGTAAATATTGCACATGTGATGGAGGTTCCGTACATCCGGATGTTCAGCTTCTTTATGCCGGAGGGGGAGGACCCGGAGAAGTATCACGATGAGGTGTTCCGCAGAGTTGGAAGAATGGCTGATTACGCAGCGAAGCACAACGTCATTCTTCTTCATGAGAATGAGAAGGAAATTTATGGTGATGTGGCAGATCGCTGCAGAAAGCTGATGGAAGAGTTTTACAGCGATCACTTCAAGGCGGTTTTTGATTTTGCAAACTTCGTTCAGTGCCATCAGGATACGAAGGAAGCGTATGAGATGTTAAAGCCGTACATCGAGTATGTACATGTGAAGGATGCGGAGTGGGAGTCCGGACATGTGGTTCCTGCGGGTCATGGCGACGGAAATGTGAAGGAGATTCTGAAGATGCTCAAGGAGAGTGGATATGAGGGCTTTCTTTCGCTGGAGCCGCATCTTGCTGATTTCGCCGGCTTCTCTGCTCTGGAAAACGGAAAGAGTGAGAAGAAGGAGAAGCTGACCGGTGAGGAGTCCTTTACACTTGCACACGAGAGTCTGGTGAAGATTCTGGGAGAAATTTAATCGTATGAGTGAAGAAATTGTAAAAATCGGAATTATCGGAATCGGAAATATGGGGTCCAGCCATGCACAGCGGATTGCAAACGGGGACATTCAGGGAATGAAGCTTGTTGCCGTTGCTGACCGGAAAGAGAAGAGAAGAGAGTGGGCAAAGGAGAACCTTCCGGAGGATGTAAAGATCTACGAGGATGGCGAGGCTCTTCTGGAGGATCCGGAGGTCAACGCTGTGCTGATTGCCACACCGCACTATCAGCACCCGGGGCTGTCGATCAAAGCCATGGAGCATCACCTGAATGTGATCTGTGAGAAGCCTGCAGGTGTGTATACGAAGCAGGTGCGGGAAATGATCGCGTGTGCAGACGAGCATCCGGAGCTTACCTTTGCCATGATGTTCAACCAGAGAACGAATCCGGTCTATATCCGGATGCACGAGCTGGTGCAGAGCGGGAAGTACGGAAAGATCAAGCGAGTGAACTGGATCATCACCGACTGGTACCGCACGCAGCATTATTACGATTCGGGAGACTGGAGAGCAACCTGGGACGGAGAAGGCGGAGGAGTCCTTCTGAACCAGTGCCCGCACCAGCTGGATCTCCTGCAGTGGATCTGCGGAATGCCGGTGCGTGTACGAAGCTTCCTCCATGAGGGAAAATGGCATCACATCGAGGTTGAGGATGATGTGACAACATACATGGAGTTCCCGGACGGAGGAACCGGCGTATTTATCACATCGACCGGAGATGCACCCGGAACGAACCGCTTTGAGGTGGACCTGGAGAAGGCGAAGATCGTCTGTGAACACGATCAGCTGTCCGTGTATGAGCTGGAGGTGAACGAGAGAGAGTACTGCTTCACGGCAACGGAGGGCTTTGTACCCCCTGCAGGGAAGGATGTTCCGCAGGAAATCAGCTCGGAGAATCCGCAGCACAACGGAGTCCTGCAGGCATTTACAGATCATATCCTGAAGGGCGGGGAATTAATTGCAGACGGCAGGGAAGGAATCAATGGACTTACGCTGTCGAATGCCATGCATCTGTCCTCGTGGCTTGACGAGATGGTGGAAATCCCGTTTAATGAGGAATTGTACCTGGAGAAGCTGAATGAGAAGAGACGCAGCTCCAAGGTAAAGGAGAATGTGGTAGAGGATACCGCAAATCTGGAAGGTACGTATTGATCAGGAAGCTTCCCGGGATGCGGCGCGGATGAATTTCATGACGTTTGAAGAATATAAAAAGAAATATTCTCTGCAGCTGACAGATCAGCAGGACAGGGCCGTTCAGACAGTGAACGGTCCTGTCCTTGTTCTTGCTGTTCCGGGAGCCGGAAAGACAACCGTTCTGGTGGCAAGGCTGGGATATATGCTCTTCTGCCTTGGTATTTTGCCGGAAGAGATCCTGACCGTAACCTATACCGTGGCGGCGACGAAGGATATGCGAAGGCGGTTTGAAAGGATGTTCGGCGCGGAGTTTTCCGATGCGGCGAGCAGACTTGAGTTCCGGACCATCAACGGGATCTGCGCCCGTGTGATTGCAGAGTATGGGCGCAGAATCGGGAAGGAGCCGTTTGCACTGCAGACGGACGAGGGCGAGATTCTGAAGCTTCTCCGGGGTCTTTACATTGACGCGGCGGGAAGCTTTCCCACGGAGTCGGAGACGGCGGAGCTTCGGAGCCGGGTCAGTTATATCAAGAACATGCAGCTTACCGGAAAGGAGCTGGAGAAGCTGGAGGAAGAAGCCGACTATCCGCTTGCAAAAATCTATCGAAGCTACTGCGAAAAGATGAAGCAGCAGGGGCGGATGGATTACGACGATCAGATGGTCTATGCGCTGAACATTCTGACGCGCTGCCCGGAGCTTCTTTCCGAGTACCAGGAAAGATACCGGTATCTGTGTGTGGATGAAGCACAGGATACGTCGAAAATCCAGCACCGGATCCTGAAGCTCCTTGCGGGAAACGGAAATCTGTTCATGGTCGGCGATGAGGATCAGAGCATTTACGGCTTCCGCGCGGCATATCCGGAGGCACTTCTTTCCTTTGAAAAGGACCATCCGGGTGCAAAGGTGCTTCTCATGGAGCAGAATTTCCGTTCGGATGCGGCAATCGTGAAGGCAGCCGGTCAGCTGATCGCTCATAACCGGCTGCGCCACCGGAAGACGATGCTTCCGACCAGAGAGCAGAACACCAAGGTTCGTATTTTCTCGGTAAAGCAGAGAGAGGACCAGTACAGCTATCTGGTACAGACGGCAAAAGACTGTGCGGAAAAAGACGGGGCGGAAACCACGGCGGTTTTGTACCGCAACAACGAAAGCGCGGTTCCTCTGATTGATCGCCTTGAGCGGGAGGGAATTTCCTATAACGTACGGAGCGCAGACCTGTCCTTTTTCACAAGCCGTGTGATATACGACGTTGCTGCAATTTACCGCTTCCTGCAGGACCCGTCCGATCCGGAGCTCTTTCTTCAGATTTATTATAAACTGAGCCTGTATGTCTCGAAGCAGATGGCGGAGGAGGTCTGCCGACTTGCGGGGGGAATGTCGTTGCTTACGGCCTTGTGGGAGAGTCCGAAGACGCCGGAGTATGTCCGAAAGGCAATCCGCGAGCTGGAGCGTCACAGGGATCGAATTCTTCACGGGCCGGCCCTGTCGGCGGTGCAGCTGATCGAAGGTCCTCTTGGGTACGGCGCGTATCTGGAGCGCATGAGCCTTGGCCGCGGGAAGCTGGATCTTCTGGAATTCCTCGCCGCCAGAGAGAATTCGATGGAGGCGTTGTTTCTCCGAATGCAGAGCCTTCAGACCTCCATCCGGGAAAAAGAGTACGACCCGGCATGCCGCTTTATTCTCTCCACCATTCATGGAAGCAAGGGTCTTGAATATGACCGTGTCATTCTGATGGATGTGGGAGACGGCGTTTTTCCGGCATCCCTTCCATCAAAAGGAAAACGCGGAAGTGAAGGAAAGGAAGAGCTGGCGGCCTATGAGGAGGAACGGCGCATTTTCTATGTCGGGATTACCCGCGCCAGAAATGAGCTGACGATTCTGAAGCTTCCGCAGGGGTCGGAATTTGCAAAAGAGCTTCTGCCGCCAAAGCATGCGGCAGTTCACTCCGCGAAAAAGACGGCCGGGAATGGCGGCCGGAATCCTGAGAAAATCCGTGAATTCTGTGAGAAGGTGCAGCAGGGACAGAAAAGAGTGATCCATTCGCTCTATGGCTGCGGAGATATTCTGGTACTGGATGAAAAGAAAAACCGTGTTATGGTACAATTCGATGATGGAATGCAGAAGAAGCTGGACCTTGCCATTGCGGTGGGAAGCGGTCTTCTGGAGCTGAAAAGGTAGAAAGATGAATCGAATTTTTGTGGATCTGGAGATGCATCCGGTTGCTCCGGAATATGTGCAGGAGCGGGCGATTTTCAAATTTGAGACCATTGAGGTCGGTGCGGTCATGCTGGATGAGAGGTACGAGGAAATTGCGTCCTTTTGCGAGTATGTGAAGCCTTTATACAGTGGGGTGATTCTGCCCCGGTATGAAGAGCTGACCGGGATTACGACACAGATGGTGGCAGAGGCCGATCTGTTTCCGCAGGTACTGGAGCGCTTTACGGAGTGGTGCGGGGAGGATTACACCATGTACTCGTGGAGCAAGGCGGATTTGAATCAGATTCGCGGAGAATGCCGTCTCAAGGACATCAAGCCGGATGAGAAGCTGACGTATATGCTGCGGCACTGGAAGGATTTTCAGAAGGAATTCAGCCGGCTGGTCGGCATCCATCACCCGATCAAACTGGAGGAAGCGGTGGGACTCGGCGGCCTTGATTTTGACGGAAGAGCGCATGACGGGCTGGTGGACGCCCGCAATACGGCAAATCTGTATCGTCAGTCCAGGGATGAGCAGATGTTTAAGAAGCTGAAATCCATGATCAGCGAGCAGGAGAATCCGCTGGTATTCTCCATGAGCGATGTGTTTAATTTTGACAATCTGAACCTGAAAGAAGATTAGAAAGCGGGAATAGGAACAGAAACATGTTTAAGAACCGAAATGATGTATTTTACAAAAAGCTCTGGACACTGATGGTGCCGATTGTTCTGCAGAATCTGATGTTGGCGCTGGTGGCGGTAGCAGACGCCTTCATGCTGGGAGGCATGGATCAGAACTATATGTCAGCGGTGTCTCTTGCAACGCAGTTTCAGTTCATTCAGAACATGTTCCTGGGCGCGACGGTGGCGGGACTTGGCATTCTCGGGGCCCAGTACTGGGGAAAAGGGGATGCCCGCACGGTGAATGATATTTTCTGCATGGCACTGCGCCTGTGCGGAATCATTTCTGCGGTTTTCTGTCTGGCGTGTCTGTGCCTTCCGGAATACCTGATGCGCATATTTACCAACGAGGAAATTCTGATCACGTACGGCGCGGAGTATCTCCGGATTGCTGCGTTTTCTTACCTTATCACGGGAATTTCGCAGTGCTATCTGGTTGTCATGAAGATCAGTGACCATGCAAAGACAACGGCGGCAATCAGCTCGGCAACGGTCTGCGTCAATATTGTGTTGAACGCAGTTTTTATTTACGGACTTGCGGGAGTTCCGGAAATGGGGGTCCGCGGCGCAGCTGCGGCTACGCTGCTTTCAAGAATTCTGGAGCTTGCGGCCGCGATTTTTATTTCACTGAGACCCGGGTATCTGCACCCTGACGCAAGCCGGATGTTCTACCGGAACCGCGAGCTTGCGCAGGACTTTTGCAGATGCATGCTGCCTCTTCTGGGGGCAAGCCTTTTCTGGGGAATCGGGTTCGCTTCCTATCCTTCCTTCATGGGACATCTGGGAACGGACGCTGCAGCGGCAAATTCGGTGGCCGCGGTGGTCCGCGACGTGATCTGCTGCCTGAGCGGCGGTATCTCGGGTGCTGCCGGAATCATGGTCGGAAATGAGCTGGGAGCAGGGAACCTGGAGCGGGGAAAGAGCTATGGAATCCGCCTGATGAAAATCTCGTTCCTCTCGGGACTTATCATGCTGACTCTGATGTGTGTGTCGATTCCGGTTATTCTGCACTTCGTGAAGCTGACTCCGGAGTCCGTCTCCTATCTGAAGGGAATGCTCCTTGTAACGGCATTCTATATGATCGGGCGCGCAGTGAATGATGTGACGATCAATGGAATTTTCGGTGCGGGCGGTGATACGCTGTTTGATATGTACAGCCTTGCGGTCTGCATGTGGTGCATCGCCATCCCCCTTGCGGCTGCCGGAACCTATTTCTTCCACTGGCCGGTGGTTGTGATCTATGCCTGCACCTGTGTCGACGAGGTTGGCAAGCTGCCGTGGGTTCTGTATCATTTCCGGAAATATAAATGGGTGAAGGATTTAACCCGCTGACGTGCAGGACCGGTTACTGCTGCTCCTGGTATTTGTAGGAACCTTCGATGGCGTGGATCAGATCCACAATCAGTGTGTTGTACGGAACGGGGACGTTGTAGAGCTTTGCCTGCTCGACAATGGCCCCGTTTATGGCATCAATTTCGGTGCGGCGGCAGTGCATGACATCCTGCGACATGGACGAGAAGCCTTTTCCTGCATCCTCACAGACGTGATGCACCATGTTCAGAACCTCCATGTAGGAGAAGTGAGTGCCATCAGCTTCGGCGACATTCACCGCTTCGCAGATCATCTTTTCGGCAAAATCCCAGGCGTACTGATTGTCAATCATGGAGCAGATGGGAGAGCGGGTGATGGCGGTAAAGGTATTGATGGAGAGATTGACAAAGAGCTTGCTCCAGATGATGCGCTGGATGTCCTCGGTGATTTCCGCATGGAAGCCGCTTTCCTCCAGAAGATCGCAGATAACTGCAAGGTTTGCGTTCTCCTTCAGGTTGCTGCCGATGGTTGTGGTACCGTGCCCGCTGTGGCGTACCTTTCCGCCGCCGAGGTTGACGGAGTTATGCTTGCTGGTACCGATGATGATGTTCTTCCTGTCGACGTACTGTGCGATCTTGCGGTCATTTCCGGCGCCGTTCTGCAGCGTCATCACCAGCGTCTTCTCACCGAAGAGTCTGCGGTTGGTGCGGAGCGCGTCCTCGGAAAAGGTGGATTTGACAAAAACGATGACGAGGTCAGCCTCTTCCCGGTATTCCCCGGAAAGCGCCGCACGGACGTGATCATAGACGCCCTCGGTACCGTCCTCTTCAAGAACGCGGATGCCGTGCTCGTTGATGGCATCGACCTGAGGCTTGTAGCTGTCCAGCATGACGACGTCGTTGTTTCTGCTCAAATAGGCACCGTAGAGGCAGCCCATTGCCCCTGCGCCGATAATTACGATTTTCATAGTTCCCCTTTCTGCTGCGGATTCCCTGCAGCAATGCATCAGATAAAATAGCACGTACCTTACCATGTATTTTACCGTTTCCGGCCTCATCATAGCCCATGAAAACGGTTCTTCCAATATCGGGAAGGAAATGACAACGATATGAGAAAAGAATGATGAAGCCGTGGGAGAGCCATTGTTTTGCCTATGGTAAAGACTATAATAGTTGAAGGGAAACCGGGAATAGAGAGTAAGCTGCAAAGCAGCAGGAGGTTATGATGGGCTTTAAGAATTCCAAGGTAGCAATCGTCGGTGTCGGCAATGTGGGAGCCACAACGGCTTATACCATTGTCAATCAGGGACTGTGCGAGGAGATCGTACTGATCGATGTCAACAAGGATAAGGCATATGCGGAAGCACTGGATATGCAGCACTCCATTTATTTCATGAACCGCAACATTCAGGTAAAGGCCGGAGATTATTCGGACTGTACGGATGCGGATATCGTTATTATCACGGCGTCTGCACCGATGCCGAAGGATTCTCATGATCGCCTGAAGATGCTGGAGCCCAGCATGAAGATTATGAAGAGCATCGTGGGCTCGGTGATGAAGAGCGGCTTCAACGGGATTTTCCTTGTGGTATCCAACCCTGTCGATATCATGACCTACTACGTATGGCGCCTGTCCGGACTGCCGAAGAACCGCGTCATCGGAAGCGGCACGACGCTGGACACGGCACGAATCTGCTGTGAGCTGTCGGAAATGTATGATCTGGACGCCAAGAGCGTGGAGGCCTTTGTCTGCGGCGAGCACGGAGACAGCGAGTTTGTTTCCTGGAATTCCGCAACCATCGGCGGCAAGCAGGTGGATGATGTCATGCAGGACAATGCGGACCGCACGAAGAATGTCACGAAGGAGGACCTCCTGAAGAAGACCATTCAGGCCGGCTGGGAGATCTTTAACCGCAAGGGCAACACCTGCTATGGCATTGCGGCATCCACCACGGCAATTGTAAAGTCGATTCTGTTCAACGAGAACCGGATCTATCCGGTATCGGTATGCCTGAACGGACTCTACGGCCTGGACGATGTGTTCCTCAGCATGCCGACCATTATCGACAAGACCGGCGCCCGCGAGATTGTTGAAATCAAGCTGAAGGAAGACGAGGAAGCGGCATTGAAGAAGTCGGCCTCGGTTCTGATCCCCTTCTATAAGGAATTGGTGTAATCGGCTTTTTATAAGGAACTGGTGCAACCAGCTAAAACTTGCCCGTTTACAGACAGTTCATGCAACACCATTGAATCAATCCCTCCATCGCTTACAATGGGAATGTTCGTTTTCTTAACGAATTATGAGCGATGGGAGGGATCTTTTTATGCGCTATCTGTATCAATTTGCCCGCATTATGGCGTTCTGCTTTCTGGGAGAAATCCTGCACGAGGTTCTGCCGCTTCCGATTCCGGCCAGCATTTACGGCCTGATTCTGCTGCTGGCGGCTCTGAAGACGGGGCTGGTGAAGCTGGAGCAGGTGAAGGAGGTCGGGAATTTTCTGACCGGAATCTTTCCGCTTCTGTTCGTCCCCGCAGCAGTCGGAGTGATGGAGCTGTGGGGAGAGCTTGGAGAAATGATGATTCCGATTCTTCTTGCGATTGTTCCGGTTACGATTCTGGTTCTGGCATCTGCAGGACGAACCACGCAGAGCTTTTCCAGAAAAAAGCAAAACCGCTGCGGAGAGCAGGAAACAGAACAGGAGGCGGCGCAATGACGACATTATTGAATGATTTTCTATCTCTTTCTGCGGTCTGGGGGGTTCTTCTCACACTGGCGGCCTTTGCCCTTGGCGCTCTGATCAACCGGCTGACCGGAAAGGCATTTTTCAATCCGCTTCTTCTTGGCAGCATTTTTGTCATCATACTTCTGTCGGTTATGAAAATTCCTTATACAGACTATAAGGAAAGTTCGGCACCGGTCAGCTATCTTCTTCTGCCTGCGACCATCAGTCTGGCTATCCCGCTGTATGAGAAATGGGATCTTCTGAAGGAAAATGCTGCAGCGATCATCGCGGGTATTTCGGTGGGCACCTTTGTCAGCCTGGGCAGTGCGCTTGCTCTGGCACTGGTCTTTGACCTGTCTCATGAGCAGTATGTCACCATTCTTCCGAAGTCGGTGACAACGGCGATCAGCATGGATGTCGCAGGAGAGCTTGGCGGAATCACGGCTTTGACCGGAGCCATTGTAATTCTGACGGGAATCGCAGGAAATCTGCTTGCAGAAGCAGTCTGCAAGTGGTTTCATATAACGGATCCCATTGCAAAGGGCGTCGGAATCGGCACCTCTGCACATGCAGTGGGAACGAGCAAGGCCCTGCAGATGGGGGAAGTGGAAGGTGCCATGAGCGGCCTGTCCATTGCGGTTGCCGGGATTCTGACGGCAGTCCTGTGTCCTCTTTTTGCACAGCTGCTGGCATAAGAGAAATGGAGAGAAAATGACGGATTTGTATTACATCCGCCGGGCCGTCCCCGGTGAGGAGCAGCTGGTCCGGGAGATGGTGATCCGGGTGAAGAAGGAAATGCCCGCGGAGCAGCAGATTTGGTTTTCCATTGATAATCTGGACGAAGAGCTTCGCGATTTCCGGCAGGAAAAGGTTCTCTGCTATCTGGCGATGGAACGTCTGGAGAGTGCGAATGGAAACGGGGAGGAACTTCCGGTGGAAAAAGGAAGGACATTCCTGCCGGGCTGTTCTTTCTGGAAATTCCGGGCCTTTCGGAGCATAACCTCGGGCATCACGTTGGCTTTTCGGAGGAAGAGCTGAAAAAAGTGGTCCATATGGACACCGCAGTGGTTCTCCCGGAGCACCGCGGACATGGGCTCCAGAGCCGCCTTATGGAATTTCCGGAAGCCGAGCTGAAGGCAGCGGGATATACCCATCTTATGGGGACAGTTCATCCGGAGAACCGATACAGTCACAGGTCCTTTGAAAAGATTGGGTATCGGCTGGTATGGTCCGGTCTGAAGTATGGAGGAAAGCCCCGGGATCTGATGGAGAAGGATCTGTGAAAGGGCAATTGAAGTAAAAAGAGAAGCGGCTGAAACCAATTGATATGCTCCCTTCTGAGTAAACAGGTGAAATAATAAAACCTGCTTACTTGGA